>Ga0066862_10000090_pt1 | contig 32336 bp, 27 predicted proteins | sample ETN02SmetaG_FD_66431 | JGI IMG/M metagenome (GOLD analysis project Ga0066862, IMG submission 66431) | Marine microbial and viral communities from oxygen minimum zone, Eastern Pacific Ocean - ETNP2014F10-02SV255 | ecosystem: Environmental > Aquatic > Marine > Oceanic ... | reverse complement strand
TTGGGCTATAATATGCCTTTAGTCGACGGCACAATTGGTTTTGGGTTTGGCAGTTAGGTTCAATGGGTTCCAATTGGACACCCATCCAACTGACGGGTGTTGAATGGGTACCCATATGTGAGATGTCTGTTGGATGGGTATTGGATGGGTTCAAGCCCTAGATCGAGCACCTTTTCAAAAAATCCTAACTATATTTTATTCTATTTTGATAAATAACCTCTTGTGTTTGAATATTATATGCGGCTAATGATTTAGTAAAATCAAAATCATGGTACACACAAGTATCAATTCCTATAGCCATTGACCTTCCATCAACTAATTTAACATCTGATTCCCATATTTTGCCTGCTTTTAAGTCATCTTTATGCAAATACTTGAACGTAGGAGTATGCCCAAATAATATTGTTCTTTTGGGATCAATTGGATATTTAGATGAATAAAATATTTTTCTCACATACATGTGAAACACTTCATCTTGACCTTCAACATCATGATTAGGATTATATCCTGCATGAACAAATCTCCAATCGTCTAAAACAATTTCAGTAGGTAAAGATTTCATCCATTCAACATCATTCTTTGCTTGTTCACAAGATTCTGTATCATTACCATACTGGACTAAATATGAAAATTCAGTGTAAGCACCTCCATTGTGATACCAAATTCTTGAATCTTCATTCCTTTCTTTAAAGAACAATGCATCATCAAATCCTTCAATCATCATTTGTTCATGATTTCCACGAATTGAATAAAAATTTCTTGTTGTTCTAACAAAATGTACAATTTGTGCTGATTCTGGACCTCGATCTATTAAATCTCCAAGCATTACTACAACGTCATTTTCATTTAATTCTAATTTTTCAACTAATACTTGAAATGTTTTAAAATGTCCATGTACATCTCCAATAACCCAAATATTTACACCACTATCAAGTGCTAATTGTAACTTTTTTTCTAAATCTATATTTCTCAATTTAATCATCTCCAATTCTCAAAAAACAAAACTTTCTGGCGGCTTTAAAAACCGCTTTAAGAGGCATTTCTATTTCTATCTTGGTGCTTTAAAAACCCACCGATTTTGCAAAATAAGATTCATTCAAATTACTTTAGATTCAATCGCTCTCAACCCAATAATCTTCAGGTAGTTGTTCTGGTTTTTCAATATACCATAACATCATATCACAACATTTTGCAGGCATTAATCTTACCGTCTCTAGTACTAAAAGTATCATATCGTCACTTGGCTTTTCACGACAGTTTGGACAAACAGCAATATGTTCATTAGCAGGTACTAAAAACAGACAATACTCTTCTTCAGAGGCTACATTAAGTTCTTCCGGAACTGGTAATTTATTTTTCAATAAATCAATTTTTGTACCGTCATATTTATGCCAAATTCCATTAGAATCAATTTCTTTTGCTCCCATATTTTCATTCATTTTTCCGTCACTTCCTTCTACTATATTATCTGTCGATATAAACATATAATCATTGTGTTTTCCTGCATCAGAAATAAGAAAAATCTTAATTTTTGGGGGCTTCAAAGCTTAGTCTATTCGGTGATATTCTGGAAGGGCTCCCCTTTCAAAATAAAATTAGATACATAAAAATAATGACGTCTATTCGGAGATTTGAACCGGTTGTGAAGAAGCGGAAGGGTCCGGAAACACCCCCGGAAGAGAGATTGTATCGCCGTATCTTAGGACACGGCCTTGAAGGCCGATTAAGCCTCGATACAGTGCTTGAGACAATTCAGGCGCGTGAACCAAATATCAAGCTGAGTGAAAAACAACTACGCTCACAGATTCAGGAAATAATTGTTCATGCTTGCCGTAAAGGTGAGTTATTCACCGGATCCAGCGATTCATTCATATTGCGTTCCAAGGAACAACGAGAAGAGATAGAAGCCAATGTCAGAACGGCTAGAGAATCGTTGCATGAAGGTGCGATGCTCGCCCTACTAATGGGCGAATCACTCCCTCAAGATTTCAGTTTACTAGAAGATGAAATCTTTCGAACATATCTTGGATTCAGCCTCGTCAAACAGTTGGAAAAGAATGCTCAAAAACAAAGTGGATTGCGCTTTTCAGACCCATTGATCGCTATGGCTTGGCTATTGCGTGACCAATTCTCACCCGAAGGGTTACTCGATGCGCGCTTAGCTCATCGACGACGCATGAACAACAACCCCTTTCCTCGCGATTACAGGCAGGACCTAATCGACCATGCAGACACATTACCACGGCCGGGATTGACCGATGTTCGAATCGACCTACGTCATCTTCCGCTAGTCACCATCGACCCACCCGATGCCAAGGACTTTGATGATGCGGTATGCCTAGTGGGTAACACGCTATGGGTTGCTATTGCCGATGTCGCTCACTATGTTAGACCAGATACCACACTCGACCGCCATGCTCGAGAAAGAGCAACCAGTGTCTACCTCCCACATTGTGTTCTACCAATGCTGCCACCCCGTCTAGCTGATGATCTGTGTTCACTTCGCGATGACGAAGATCGCTATGCGATGGTGGTGGAGATGCGTATAGAGGATGCTAAGGTAGTCGAGACCAAAGCCCATCAAGCACTGATTAGAGTTGATAGCAACCTCTCCTATGATGAAGTTCTAGAGAAAGGGTTGTTTCCAGAGATGATGGAACTCTCTAAGACAATGCGCGCACAGCGAATTGGACTGGATATTGCAGGAGCGGAAATGCGCCCTCAAATCAAAGAGAATGGTATCACCCTTGAGGTAAAGTGGCCGAACGACGCTACCGAGATGATTGAGGCGTTCATGGTCGCTACCAACGAAGCGGTCGGGCATCTACTCGGTGAAAAGGGAAGCCCATTACCGTGGCGTTGCCACTTGCCACCAGACGCTCCTGAGGTCGAATCGCTAAACGCCCGACTCAGCGCCCTAGATGTTGGGATCGAATTACCAATGCCAAGCCATCGTATTACAGGTCAATCCGATACTGATGAGACGCTCTCGCTATTGAGTGCCTGGGCTGGAACTGAACTATCGTCTGGAGGTGAAGAGGAAGATGAGGATGCGGGATATCTCGATGAGGTAATCGACGCTGAAGCTCGCGGTGAGATGCTCAAAGCTCTGCGCGAGGCTCAAGCAGAAGCATCGCAACTATCCGACGCAAAGCGACGAGTGGTAGATCAGGGATTATTCCAGTTAATGCAACGAGCGATTTACAGCGAGATAAACCTCGGTCATTTTGGCCTTGATCTAGATGCATATACTCACTTCACCTCACCGATTCGTCGTTATCCTGATTTGATTGTCCATCGACAACTCAAGGCATTCCTTGAGGGGCGAGAGCCTTGTCATACAATCGAGGAAGTAGAGGAGATGGCCGCTCATTGCAGTAATCGTGGTATGCAAGCAAAACGCTTGGGATGGGAACTGGTATCTAGTGTATGCAATATGCACCTCGCAGAATCCGAAGAAGGAGCATCGTGGAATGCACGTATCGTAGGATTGCGTAGCCCCTGGGTCTTCCTCGATCTCGAGGATAATGGAACATTCCAAGGCAGGATGCACTTGCGACAACTCGGTGGTAAGGAGCGATTGATGATCGATGAACACGGACTAAAAGTCGAGAGAGAGAACGGCGAGGTCATTCTTGAATTGGGTCAACGCTTCAAATGCAGGTTACGAGGATTAGACATCTGGTCAGGTTCCCTCGACCTATCACCAATCTGAGTTTCAGTGGGCAGGGTAAAGAGAATTGTTATTGCAAGAGAAATTAACAAATAAATTCGTAATTAATTATTCTTCTTCTGAAAAATAATTATTAAAATTTAACCATGCATAAATTAATTGTAGGGCCATCAATAAACTGATTAAACCTAAAATCATCCCACTTGGCCTTGGGAAATATTCTGAAAATGGCCCTCCTACAAGAGTAGTGAAAATACACATAATTATTGTACAAATAAATAATGTAGTCATTCCTTTTTTTAGATCTTTCCATCTATCAAGCGTTGGAATTAATCCATCCATTTTAAAATGCCACCTAAACCATGCAAGATACAATAAAATCCCACCTACTAATCCAAGAGAGCCTTGAGTGAAACTCACATCATTCCATGGCCCTTTCCATCCAAAATCGGTAAATGTTTGGCCAATTAATATTGCTCCAATTATTGCCAATCCTTGCCAAGGGGGGTCAAGTTTCTTGGAAGTAGGCAATTCGGCCATGTAACTCCCAATTATTACGAGCGCTTGAAAGCATCCTATGTTTTGGCATCTCTTATGGGACCGGAACATGCCATAATTTTAGCAGGGGGTATCGGCAGTAGAATGCTACCTGCAAGTAGCCTTGTTCCAAAAGAAATTATGCCATTAATAGATGTCCCAGCAATAAATTATTTAATTGCTGAAATTAAGGATGCTGGTATTAATAATATACATTTAGTGATTAATGAACAAAAGGCTTGGATTGCTGATTTATTAAATTATAATAATAAAAACATAGATTATTTACAAAACATTAGGAAAGATATTTCATCTAATATTTTAAATCCTTTGGAAAATATGAATTTATTTGTCCACATACAAGAAGAACAACTAGGTTTTGCTAATGCGGTATCTTATGCATTAGATTCGATTGACGGGCCGTTTCTTGTATTATTAGGAGATAACATACTAATGAATCAGCATTCAGGGCCCATGACTGATTTGGGTCTTACAAGAAGTAAAGCATCATTAAAACTAGTCGAAAAATTTAATCAAAATTTACGACCTGTTGTCGGACTTCATGAAGTTTCTGATGAAGAATTAAGTTCATTTGGTGTTGTTAATAAATCCAAAGATAAAGTAATCGAAATTATTGAAAAGCCTGCAATTGAAGATTCTCCAAGTAATAGTGTGCTATGTGGAAGATATTTATTCACTGATGATTTTAAAGAATTATTATTAAAATATCCTGTTACTGAATTTGGTGAATTACAATCTATTGTAATACAAAAACATTGGATAGAAAGTAATGGTGGCCTTGATTATGTAGATTTAGATGATCATGAATGGTATGATTCTGGTAGGCCTGAAATGTGGTTAAAAGCACAAATAGATCATGCATTAAAGAGAAATGATCTCGAAAATAATTTACGAGAATGGTTAAATCAAAAATTATCTGAATAAATTGGTTTAGGTAACTGACCATTACCTTCAAGATAATTTTTCCAAGCATCAACTCTCTCTGCTCTTCTAATTTCTAATACTTCCCAAAGAGACATTAAACTTGATGCATCTTTTTCATAAATTTTACTTGTGATTAATCCAAAACATTCTGTATTTACTTCATCCATTCTTAATAATAATTCACGTAATCTTGTTCCAAGTACTTCATCTCCATCAAGCCATAATGTACTAAATACCCCTCTTTTATCTTCGGGGAACATAGTAATGTAATTTCTTAGATGGCTAACCAAATTTCTTTTTACTATTGAATTAGAATGATTACTTAATTCTTTTAATTTGTCTGCAAATAATTCTTCATCTAAAAATCTAATATCTCCTACAGTAGAACTAGCCGCCGCTAAAACCGTTTTATCTTCCGAAACTAACATCTTTTCCAAATAAGGTAAAGCCTTCCATTCAATTCTTCTAAATAACCTTGTCAATACGTCAGCTAAACTTCTTTGAACATTAATTTCATCGCGTTTAGAAAGTTTCTCTAATAATTTTAAACCTTTTTCTAAATCTGCCTCGATTAAACGTGGTAAACAAATAGCTAACCTTATTGGTACTTCAACATAATCATCATCTGCTACTCTAAGCATTATTTCTCCGATTTTTAATGGTTGAATTAATTCTTGTCGTTCTAATAATAATGCGACCCATTCAATCAATAAATGGCGCCTACTATCTCCTCCTTGTTCTAATCTAGTCATTAACCATAATGCAGATTCAACACCAACTTCATGAGCTACAATTCCAATTCTAGGAACTTGTGCACTTGGGTTCCAACTCATCTCATGAGGGCCTCCTTCTTTTGTTGAATGCCATGCACCAGGGCGTGAAGCAAGTGCTATGCTTTCAAGTAAATGATATCCTTGAAAAACCGATTGCCCACGCGGTAACTGACTCAATCCGTTTAACATAAAAATGGCAATCCACCAACGATCAGTATCTGGTACTGATTCATCTAATGCTCTTGAAAACCACTCAGTACATATTGCAAATAATATTCTTTCAGCAACTTCTTCTTTGCGATTAATTAGCCATTTTTCATGTTCCTCAAACGGTTCCTGTGTTAATGACATTTTATATGGGACCATGATTTCAACAATTGTTTGTAAATGTCTATCAAATACAATAGATTCTGCATCAAATATATTCAATGTTTTTTCAATTAGGTCCTCTGCGTCTGTAGGATGTATTGCAGGGAAATCAGGATCCTTTAGAGGAGGAGATGGTAACGGCCAATCTAACTTAGAATTTGTTAATGCAGTAACAAGATTTTCTCTAGCAACCTCCCTCACAACTTCACTAACACGGTGTTGAGGTTTCAGGAAAATCCCTCCACAAATTCTAATTTAAATATCTAATTCAATATTCAAATTTTGAATCAATTCCTTGTATCTATTACGAATTGTAACTTCAGTAACTCCAGCAACTTCTGCAACTTCTCTTTGTGTTCTACGCTTACCACAAAGAACACTTGCAATATAAATTATAGATGCAGCTATTCCTGTTGGTCCACGTCCACTTGTAAGTTCTTTTTCTTGTGCAGCTTTGATTAATTCATGTGCTTTAGCTTCCACTTCAGCATCTAATCCAAGCCCTGAACAAAATCTTGAAATATAATCCTCAGGACCTGTTGGCATAATTTTCATTTTTAATTCTCTTACCATAAATCTGTAAGTTCTCCCAATCTCTTTACGACCAGTACGACTTGCTTGTCCTATTTCATCTAAAGTTCTAGGAACTCCACATTGTCTACATGCTGCATACAAACTTGCTGCTGCAACTCCTTCAATAGAACGGCCTCGAATTAATCTTTTTTCGACCGCTTTTTTATAATTTACAGCCGCTGCTTCACGAACTGATTTTGGTAAATCTAATCTACTTGCCATACGATCAAGTTCTGCTAAAGCCATAGCAAGGTTTCTTTCAGTAGCATTGCTTACTCTACTACGTTTTTGCCATTTTCTCATTCTATAAAATTGAGACCTGTATCTTGAATTAATTGTTTTTCCTGAATAATCTTTATTCTGCCAATCAATATCTGTTGATAACCCTTTGTCATGCAACATTACTGTCATTGGTGCACCAGTACGTGCTCTTTGATCGCCTTGTTCAGGACTAAATACTCTCCATTCAGCACCTTGATCAATTACATTGTCTTCTATTACCAATCCGCAATCATCACAACTTACTTCACCACGACTTTCGTCTCTTGTAAGTGATCTACTTCCACAATCGGGACATTTTACCAAATCTTCTATTTCTTGTCTTTCACTCATTATATACACCTCTATAGTTCATTTATATCTACAGAAACAGTTAAACTCCCCCAACAAATCTTATTTAAACCTTCTGTGTTGTATAATTTGGGATAATAATTATGATTTGCTTTTCTTTAATTTATTGTCTCTTATGAATCTATCAAATAGACGATACTCATGGGATAAATTAAGGGGAGAATTCAATATGTCCGGTCCACCTAATTTAATTGGAATTACGCCGGGAAAACGTGTTCTATTTTTGACAAAAGACTTGGAATTAATCAGACGTCAATTATATGATGGTTTAAATTTAAGAATGGAAGATTTGAATCCTTCAGAACTTTTAGATGATATTAATACAGATATGATGACCCCTGCTTGGGTTTGCTTTGATCATTTGCCCTCTGAAATCGCTAAAAATGCATATGCTGGTATGATGTTAAATGGTAAAAGAGTCTTTATAGAAAATGCATTAGTAACTGGTGATTTTGAAGTAATTGTATCTGGACAAAGAAAGGGTACTGGAAGTAGTAGAGAAACCGCTGCACAATGTGAAAGATGGAGTGGGATAAAAATTGTAATTGCTGCATCATTTGCTCCTATTCATGAAAGAAATAATATTAATCTCGGCCAATTAATGGGTGATTATGAAATTTTAAAGAAATTACAAAGGGGAGAGCAAATAGAATTAAATGATTTTATTTCAAAATATGACTCTGTGACTCAAGAAATTGTTAAATCCGGAGGTCTGTTTAATTTTGCAAATAAATTAAAAAATGGTGAGTTGAAATTACCCACAAATCAAACTAATATGAGAAAAATGACAATGGCTGAAAAAATTATTGCAAAAAATCTTGTAAATTCTGAGACTCAAAAATTTGTAAAGCCTGGTGATGCTGTAATTGCCAAGGTAAATGGTGGTTATAGTCATGAATTTACAACCGCTCAAGTTCATGAATTTTTGAAAGGGGAATATGGTGATGATTACAAACTAAGTGAACCCACAAAGTTTGCAGTTTTTGAAGATCATTTACTCTATGCTACAGATGTTACTAAATTTCAACCATTTACAAATAAAATTCAAACACTAAGAGATTTACAAATTGAGTTCCAAAAACATACTGGGGTTCGAGATTATTCTGCTTCTGAAGGAATTTCTCCTGGTATTTGTCATCAAGTTGCAAGAGAAGAATTTATCGACATTGGAGATTTTATTCAAGCTACAGATAGTCATACTTGCATGGGGGGAGTAAATAATTCTCTTGCCTATGGAGTTGGAGCTACAGAATATGCAAGTTTGATATATTCTGGATTTACTTTTGTTAAAGTTCCTGAAAGTATTAGATTTGAGTTAATTGGAAAATTAAATCCCGGTTGCACAGCAAAAGATGTTATGTTATACATTTTATGGAATCATGCTCGTAAGGAATTAACTTTAGATCGTTCTATCGAATTTGGTGGGCCTGGTCTTGCTTCCTTTTCAATGGATGAAAGGGCTACTCTCTGCAATATGGCAACAGAATGTAGTTCCAAGGCTGGCATTTGTGAAGCAGATGATACTACAATAGAATGGTTATCTTCTAGAAGAAATTCATCTCATGAAAACTTAGAACCTAATATCATTAATCCTGATGACGGTGCAACTTATGATGGAGGGATACATCAAATAAATTTGAGCGAAATTAAACCTATGGTTGCGCACCCTGGAAATCCAGATAAGGGAATTCCTTCAGATCCAACAAATGGAGAATTAATTGAAAATTTAGACGATGTAAATATTTCTATTGCTTATGGGGGTTCTTGTACTGCAGGAAAAGAAGATGATTTCGAATATTATGCAATGGTTTGTAAAAAAGCTGATGATTATGGAATGAAAGTTGCTGAGGGGGTTGAATTCTATATTCAATATGGTTCAAAAGCAGTTAAAAAAGTCTCGGAAGAAAAAGGATGGACTGAAATTTTTGAAAGGGTTGGTGTGAAACTCATCAATCCTGGTTGTGGTGCATGTATTGGTGCTGGTCCTGGAATTTCAACAAATTCTGAACAAGTTACTGTTTCAGCAATTAATAGAAATTATCAGGGGCGTTCTGGTCCTGGGAAATTATATCTTGCAAGCCCATTAACTGTGGCTACAAGTGCTTTCTTTGGAAAAATTCTGGCCTATGACCCGAGTTTGTTCAAATAAGGTTTTTTGGTGCTTAGGTTTTGATTTTAAATTAAATTCTTATTAGCCGTGGAGATACACGTCCACTTTACGGTAGATGGCCCTAAGTCATGAGGACATAGGAGGACCAAAAAACCGGAGTGGATCATATGAGTATTGCAGAAAAAATGGCTTCAAATCAAAAACAAATTGCTATATCTGAATTTTTTGAAAAAAATAAACATTTTCTTGGTTTTGACACATTGCCCCGTGCAATAATAACCGCAGTAAAAGAAGCAGTTGATAATTCACTAGATGCTTGTGAAGAAGCAAGAATATTGCCTGATATTTATATTGAAATTCAACGTGTTCCAAAAGCAAAAGATCAGTTGGTTTTAATTGCAAAGGATAACGGGCCGGGAATACCACAAAAATCAATTGAGAATGTTTTTGGAAAATTACTTTATGGTAGCCGATTTCATGCAATACGACAATCTAGAGGGCAACAAGGTATTGGAATCACAGGGGTTGTGATGTATTCTCAATTAACAACGGGAAAACAAACATATGTAAAATCTAAAATTTCCAATGAAAGTACTGCAATTGAAGTAAATTTGGGAATTGATACAAGAAAAAATAAAGCTGTCAAATATAATCAAGAGCGCGTGATTTGGACAGAAAATGATGAAATTGTAGAACATGGGCTTTATATTCGTACTCAAATGAAAGCAAAATTTCAAAGGGGATCTCAATCAATAATCCAATACCTAAAGATGACTTCTATAGTGAACCCACATGCGAATATTAGATTTAAATATATTAATTCTGATGGTGAATTAGAAATTGAGCATGATTGGAAAAGAGCAACTCGCAACCTTCCTACCCCTGTTAAGGCGATTAAACCACATCCTCACGGTATTCATCTTGGACAGCTACAAAGAATGTTGAAAGATTCAGATGAAAGAAAACTTACTTCCTTTTTAAGACAAAACTTTAGTGGAGTTTCATCACGTGCCGCAAAAGAAGTTTGCACCAAAGCTGATCTTTCAGAAGGAGCAAAGCCAAAATTATTGAAAACTGAACAAGTCAATAGTTTGCTTGATGCTTGTTCGGAAGTGAAATTCTTACCACCACCTACAAATTGCCTCTCTCCAATTGAAGATTTATTGATTAAAAAAGGTCTTTCAAAAACGATTGATTCAAAGTTTGTTACCACATTAACAAGAAATCCTTGTGTTGCTTCTGGTAATCCTTATCAAATTGAAGTTGGATTAATTTTTGGAGGAAATATGCCTTCTGATCAACAAGTACAATTACTAAGATTTGCAAATCGTGTACCCTTAATGTATCAACAAGGTGGTTGTTTACTTACTCAGGCAATTTCATCTATTGATTGGAGGCAGTATGGACTTGATCAATCTGGTGGAAAAGGTGTTCCTAAAGGTCCAGCAACAATATTAGTACATTTAGCAAGTACTAATGTACAATTTACTAGTGAAGCAAAAGAAGCGGTTGCCTCTAATGAAGATGTAATGCAAGAAATAAGAAAAGCATTATTAGAGGTGGGACGTAATTTACGCAGACATATGAAAAAGAAAAAGAAAATGGCGAAAGCACAAGAAAAATTTGATCTTATTAACGATATTTTACCTGCAATTGCAGAGAAGGCTTCTTCCTTATTAGGAAAACCAGTACCTGAATTATCATCAACCATTTCGAAAATAATGAATGCTGTAATTATGGAACAAAGTACTTCATGGGACAAGGATACAAAAACAGTTAGGGTTCTAGGCACTCTTTACAACTATACATCACGTCCAAGATCTTACACTATTCTCATGAATTGGCCTGAAAAACAAGGGGCAGTGATGGTTGATAATGAAAGAGGTGGGCGAAAAGAAACTATTGGCTTATGGGCTTGGAAAATGGAAACATTACAACCAGGTGAAAGAGCACACATTGAGTTTGGATTAGATAATTTAGAAAAAGGTGATTGGACTGAAACTGAAGTTTTCTACCGTGGTTCCGCAGAGGTTATTGGAGCAAGTAAACTCGATGAGAAAATATTAGAAGAAATGAAAAATCAAAATTCAGATGAAGTCTTGGAAAAAATGGAAGTGGATGTTGAAGAAATTGATGAAACCATTAGTAATGTTGCTTCAAGGGCAGTAATTAGTGATTCAAATATCAATGATATTCAAAAGGAAAGTTTCCAAACAAAACTATTCGGTGAGGAGGGAGAAGAATGAATAAAAGAAGAGAGGAAGGAGAAACAAAAGCAGCTTTACATCAAGTTGTTCAAGAAATGTACACTAAATTGGAAAAAGGTGAAACTCCAACGATGACTCTTCCAGTTAGGACAAAATTAAATATTGATTTTGATAAAAAACTAGGAGTCTATAAGTATGGAAAAAAGAGATCTACAAGAGATGCTTCTAGTCTTGGAAGTGCAAAAAATCTTCTTCGCGCACTTCATATGGTTGAATTTATTGATGAAATGATTGATAATGGTAAATCATCAACATTAAGAGAAATGTACTATATTTCTGAAGGTTGGGGTCACGGGAAATTTTCTACACAAAATGAATCTAATAATTTAGCTGAGGATTTAGAAATCATAACTACTTCCATGAGGGAAGATTTTAAATTAAGACCAGAAGAAGATGGTTCTAGAATTATTGGGAACCTTACAGTTAATGAATTGAATAGACGAGGAGAATGGATGAAAATTAATGCAAGAGATGATGTCGGAGATTCGGGATATGGTGTACCTTACAACGTAGAAAGAGAAAAAATTGAACTTCTTGATCACGATGTTGATTTTCTTATGGCTATTGAAACAGGGGGTATGTTTGATAGACTCATTGAAAATGGATTTGATGAAGAATACCGTTGTGGCTTAGTACATCTTAAAGGTCAACCCGCACGTTCAACAAGACGCATATTAAAACGTATGAATGAAGAATGGAATTTACCAGTTGTCGTCTTTGCTGATGGTGATCCGTGGTCATTTAGGATTTTTGGATCGATAGCTTATGGTGCAATTAAAACTGCTCATATTTCTGAATATTTAGCAACTCCAAGTGCTACATACCTTGGAGTTACTGCAGATGATATTGTAGCATATGATTTACCATCTGATGACCTTACAAGTAAAGATATTGAAGCTTTAAAATCTGAATTAAGTGATCCCAGATTTGCAGATGGTTACTGGCAAGAACAAATTAATACAATGCTAAAATTAGGGAAGAAGGCAGAACAACAATCATTAGCAAAATATGGTTTAGATTTCGTAACTGATACATATTTACCTGAAAAATTAGCAGAATTAGGATTGGCTTGATAAAAAAAAGCGGCTTGGGTCATTTGAGGGATATGGCGGAACAACCAACAACTTGGTCGTATAAAACTACGAAAGTTTTGTTAGTTTGTTTTTTGTTTTTTTTAATCGTCCCAATAATTGGATTAACCACTCAAGCAGACGATATTGAAGAATTAACAAATCCTGAAAAAAATCACCCCTCATATTTGATGAATTTAGAAAATAATGAATCTCAAACAATTACCTTATATCCTCAAAATTTCTATACAATATTTGTTAAATCTGGAAATGAAATAAATAAAAATAGCATACTGCTTATTGATCAAACAACACAAAATGAATTAAAGCCTAATTCAACTACTATCTTAGTTTCTTTGTTTACTGAAAATGGAGATACTTATGATGCTATTTCTACTTGGGTATTTCTTGAAGAACACGAAGTTGAATTACAAAATTCCGCTGGGCATAAAATTTGGCTTGTTAATGAAAGTGAAATCATTAGTTCAATCCAGGAAAATGATGTTTTGATTGGTTCATTATTGGGTTGTTTTACTTCGATATGCTTAATTCCCGTAATCATTATTTGGTTTGTAATAAATAGACCTAATCCAAAAGCACTGAATATAAAATTAATTACAAATGAAACTCTTGAAGAACCAACACCTGTAGAATTATTACAAGGACAAAATAGAATCCCCAATACTGATGAATTATACAGAGCAATTCATGGTAATGAAGATATGAAAAATGATTTGAAAATTGAAATCAAAAATAAATTAGAAAAAGATGCAATCCCAGCACCTTTTGTTGATAGACCTGATGGGATGAAAACACAGAAAAAATCAAAATTAGTAGATGAAACGGTAGATTTACCCAAAGTCATAGATTTCCCTGAAGAAAAATCTAATGAAAAATGGAAAGAATGGGATGGTTAACAAAAAATTAGAGTAGTTTTTAACCTACCCCCTCCTAGGTAACTTCGGGTTTACTAGTGAAAGTCGTTGATGAGATGTTGTCATTATTGGAAAATAAGGCTAGAAGAGAGATTCTTGAGCGCTTAGTTAGAGAACCACATTATGCTTACCAATTAGCAGAACAAATAGGAGTTTCTCAGCAGGCAATTACAAAACATCTTGTGTTATTAGAGAAGGCAGAGATGATCCAATCTGAAAAAGTTCCAAGTAAAAAGGGCCCTGCAAAAAGAATTTACTCTGTTCAAAAATCATTTAGTATTAGAATTGATTTAGGCCCTGATTTATTTAAATTGGAGCAAAGGCAATTACCGAAAGGTGGCCCTATGAGACTTAGTAATAGATTACCTCAAAATTCCAAAAAAATAGCAGAGGCTTTATCTGGAAGGAAGAAGATAGGTATTGATGAAGCAATTTTATTATTAAGTAACCTAGAAGATTCATTAGATCAATTAGATGACCAACGTGATGCTTTAATTGCCTTACATCAACATGTAAAAAATAAGGCTTCGTCAACAATTGAAAGTGATTTTGCACATTATGAAGAAAGACAATTAGTACATTCAGTCTTCAATAATCCCCGAGAAGAATTAAACATTGAACAATTAGCATTTGAATTACAAATGCCACAAAATAATGCAAGAGAATTAGCTGACATGTTTTATGAAAAGTTGACCAGAAGTATGGCCAAACGGAGTGGAAATATTATCGCTGCACCGAAAAATACTTCTCTTCCTTGGTGGGCTTCACTAAAGAAAAATAATGAAAAATAATTAATTTAAAAATTAATTTACTCTTCTTCGCCGTCTACTCTTTTCACGTTTATTGCATTAGGGCCCTTTGGACCTTCACCAATTTCGAATTCTACTGTATCTCCATCTTTTATATTTCCTTCTACTTGAGATGTATGTACAAATAAATCTGCACCATCTGCTTGTTCGATAAATCCGAACCCTTTTGTTCTATTAAACCACTTTACGACTCCTTGTGCCATAATACACACTCGCAATTAGCATAGTACTTGATTATATCCTATACTAGTTAGTACTAATGATTCATTTTGGTACTTAATCAAAAGGCTGAATATACTTAAATGAAATCTGATAAGGATAATTGTCGTGATTTATCATTATTGAATAATGAATCTGTACTTGATACAAGCCATTCTACATTTTGTTTAGTATAATGATCTACTCCATACGTTTCAATTACATGTCTCGTAATTTCAATATATTTTCTAACTGCTCCTTGAGATACTGTTAATGCCAGCCCTCCTCCACAAAATTGCTGACTATTGTCATTTGAATTATATTTCTTTAAACCTTGACCTTCAAATTTCACCTTTTCAATACATTTTCCTGCTAATGGCATGCGTCTATATGAATGGCCACATTTAGTACAACGGACTTTTTGTCTAGTAAATGCCAATAAATTTCCTCTTAGGTCTGGTAAAAAATGGGACCTGACAACAGTAGAAGCAACACGACTTACATCAACTGCTCTTAATCTATGGCCTAACGCCAATTGCCCATTCATTTTATCCTTCATCGTCTCTAATGTTTTGTAAGATGAAAGTGCTGGCCCATGAGATAAATTTTCAGTTCCATGTGTAAACCCTAAACCACGAAGTGCAACAAATTGACCTTTCTTTAAACGTGAATTAACAGTTCCCATTATATCTTCAATTTCTTTAGAATGCAGCATTTTATCCGTTGCTTTGTAGAACTCAGCGGAATAATTCCAAGCTGCATCTACATTCAATGCTTCTTTATCTATTTCATGGGGATTTAATCTTGTGGTTAAAACTAGTGGGGCATCCATTAATCCTCCTCTTCTATTTGGCAATAATTGTCTGGAAAAATTAAGTAACCCATCCATTAATAACATAATACAATCTTCATCTCCATCACAATTTCTTCTTTTTGCTGCATGGAAAAGAGGGTGCGCATAACCTCCTGAAGTATCTGACCAACCGATGATTCTACCTAATACTCCTCCACTTGTATGTGGAGCTAATCCAATTATTAATTGTCCAACAAGATCTTCTAAATCATTAATTTCATAGAACTTTTTAGTTCCATAATAACGTTCCAACAAATCATCAATGAAATTAGCAACTCTACTAAAAAATTCAATACAATTTTTACTAACAACAAAATCTTGAGGGAATAATTCAACTAATTGATTATTTGATGTTAGTGGCATTCCTTGAATATCATGAGTATATCCTAATTCAATTAATTTTTTATAAGGGGTGTTTACTTCTAAAGGAGTGAAATGAGTTAATGGTACATCACTCATATCATATCTTATAGTTCCATCTCTAAATACTGGAAGATTATATTTTGCCCTCAGGATTCCTTTTTCTAAAGGTTCTGGAATTTTACTTTTTGTTACTAATTCTTTCATTCCTTTGATTTTTTGTGGTAGTCTTTCTAATCCTAAATTTACTCTAGCATTTTCTAAATCTCTCTTTAAATGTACAGTTTTAACTGAAATGTTACGCCTATTTGTAAACTTGTTAGATGTTTTTTCTGTCTCAATTTGTATTGTGTTTCCTCCGCACACGTTTCCTGAAGAAGTTATATTTGTACATTTTATCGATGGTGATAATTCTTCACAAATTGTACATTTTCTTGAACCTAAAGAAAGTCTTACATGTTCTTTAGATGCTGCAACTCCAAGTAATTTTTGAGGGCCACCTGTAGTTCCTACTGGAAAAATAGTATGTGCTGCAGGCTTCATTTCTCTTGGTGCCGCTTTCTCGGGTCTACCCATTCTACAACCAATTCTAGTTCCTGCGCCGTCTTCAATTCTTAATTGGCTACATTCTTTAATTAACCATAATGAATTCATATTTTCATGCTCATCAATCAAAAACTCTGATTTTGATAATGCATCATGATCCTCTGAACCTACATCCTCGATTTTTCTCATTGCTTTTAATCCTAATTCTATCGTTTCAGAAATTCCTTTACCTTGTTGTCTTGCTTCGGTTTCAGCTTGTATCCTTACAATTCTTTTTTCTTCGTTTAAAGCGTTTAAACGATCTTCCTCAATAGAGAGTACTTGATATGCGATTTTTAAACGCCTTATTCGTTCTAAACAATGTGCATTGACATCTATTACTTTTCTTGGATTTGAAGATTCTTGTAACTTTTCTGTCGCATAACCTAATCCGTGCAATAATGCTTCCCCTCCCTTTAATACCACAATATCCTCATTACTATGTATATGTTCTAAACCAAGTACCATTAAACTAGATTTGACAATTCCATGAATTATACGTTGATTGTCTTGAATTATTTCTTTGCCATTTATACAATCATCAATCTCATGTATCTTACCAGGTGGAATTATGTCGGGTGTTGCGCAACCCGCTTCAGGAATATTCTTTTCATTCCAATTTTTAGAAGCGCCTCTAAATCTTAATATTAAATTTTCATCATCATTTTTTTCTATTATACTCTCATCCAGTAATGTGTCTAATGTAGAAATCCATTCAAGTGGTAAATCTTTCCACCACAAATTAAATGGTGGACATAATGAAGTTTTAAATTCCTTTGAAAGTTTTATTGTTTGTTGCCAATTTGGTTTCATTGAACGCAATAATTTTGCCCATACTCTACCTGTTGATGTTGATAATGTAGGTATTCCTTCGGGTAAATCATTTCTAGAAATATCCATAATATTGGAAAATATATTTAATTTAGTTTCAGTGTCTAAATTATTAATTAATTCTGAAGCCCATCTATCCATCCCATATCCTGCAGGAACCAATGATTTGTTATTCTCTAAAAATTCTCCATAACCAAGTAGAATCTCTCCTGCATCCCATATTGATACAACTTTATCTTTTACTTCTATCCATTCAGATACGTTATCATATCTTCTAAAATTCCCATCATTTAACAATAACCAAGGCCCTTCAATTTCATCACATGGAGTGATTGCAGTTGCTTTGCCTGGTCTTTCTATTTTCATTTGAGTACCAATTGTTAGAAAATCATCCAAAGCATACATACTAACTGGATTAATGGCACCTGCAGCTAATCCTGATGTTCTACAACGACCATATCTTAATCTAAATCCTCCAGGAGCTGATGGGTCTCCTAATACTGGTCTTCCTGCTATGATGTCGTTCATATATTTCCAAACTTTTTTGATCTTGCGTGATTTTAATTTAGGTTTACGTTGATACAATTTCTCTACTATATTTAACACGGTTTTTTCTTTTTCTACTGAAAACCCCCATGCATTTTTATTAGGATTCCAAATCCCTTGATGGCTTTTTGCTTCTAAAATAAATTTTTCATTTGGGTTACTAGAAACCCAAATTTTATTTTCATCAATCCAATATAAAATATCATTTGAGTCTGTTGAAGACTTGTTTGCAAACTCTGTTATAAAATCCCAACCAGTAACTCCTAATCTTTCTGTATGTTTACGTAATTTAGGAGCTTTTAGACATAACCCTTCTCCGATAACTAACAATACTCCTCCTCTTACTCTTGAATCGTCAATATTGCGTACATTTGCATATCCTGCACACTCTACTCTCTCTGTAGACTCTCCATTAATCATTACTGGGCAAGCTCGAACAATACGATCTGTTTCTTCGGGTGTAGGCTTATATTGCAATCCTACTCGGTATAATCCAAATTCTTCCTTAACCCTTTCAACTTCTGGGGTAGTAGGAACATAACGATCTATTCCTAATTCTCTTCTAATCATATCTGCAATTAATACTGCCAAAGCCTGTCCAGTACCTCCTGCAGCCCTTATTGGACCTGTAAAATAAATACTAAGAAATTCGCTCCCATCAATATTGTTCAAAATTCTGGAGCGGGCGATTCCCTCAAGTGGTGCTACTAACACTGCTTCAGTTAAAATTGCCAAACCTACACGAAGTGCTACATCAGCACATGTTTCCCTATCTTTTTCTAATTTTAACAACGTTTGAGCAACATATATTGACATTTTAATAGCGGTGGTTTCTCTATCTTTATTTGTCTCTTCAAGTACCTCTCTTATTTTTTCAGCTATTTCTAAACCATCTAAATAATCAACAAGTAATTTTTCTGTTCTTCCTGCTAAATCCTCTGCCCTTGGAATTTCAATATCAGTTGAATAATCTAAGCCCTTTTTACGTTCAATTTCCGCTATTTCATAACATTCTTGAGTTGCCTGAAGTAATTGCGCTTCATACTTTTCAACCTGTCTTCGCAGACGTGATGTTGCCCCGGAATTTGCACTCACGACCGTGCTTGAAATCGATACCTTATGAGGAATACTATTCGGATAAGATTTAACGACAGGCTAACACTGCATATACACATCAATATGAACTTGCAAGGCAAAATTCGTAATCACCCAAGGTGGTGTGAGTTAGTAGAACTAGTAAAGAAAGTATCATATCTAAAGGGAGATGATAATGAATTTACATTGGCTAGTGGACGCACTAGTAGTCATTTCTTTGATATGAAACCTCTAATGATGGATCCCCATGGTGCTATATTATTAGCAGAATTAATGGAAGTATATCTCGATGAATTAGAACCTGAATTTGTAGGAGGATTAGAATTAGGAGCAGTGCCCTTAACGGCGATTGCAATTACTGGAAATGCTAAATCCTCAAAAGGTTCGAAACGGAAGGGATTCATGGTTAGAAAGGAACCTAAGGGAAGAGGGGGTAGAAAAACCTCAAATCCTCCTGGAATTGAAGGTACTTCTTTAGCAAATGGCGGGAATATAGTGGTGCTAGAAGATGTTACTACTACTGGTGGTTCTGCAATTAAAGCTGTGAAGATGATCGCTTCAACAACCAATTGTAATGTTGTTGGTGTATTAGCAATATTAGATAGAGAAGAAGGTGGAAAGGAAGCTTTTTTAGATGCTGGAATTCCTTTTGAATCGTTGCTTAAACTTTCAGACATTGCAGGTTGATTACATGAAAAAGAGCCAACCTGATGCACACATTAGTGGTAAATTAAAACAATTATCTACTCCATGGGTTATTGCTTCTGAACGCGCCTATAGAGTCAGTAAAATGAATATTAATCCTGGATTTATTTTGGACTTAGCTTGTGGTTCTGGAATTCAATTAGCAGCGTATTCTTCACGTTTAAACACGCCTTGTATAGGTATTGAATTAAATCCTGAAAGAGCAAAAATATCTGAAAATACTCTAAAAGAAATCTTGAGGAAAGATTTGTTTGCTAAATCAAAAATAATTACTGGAGATTGTTTACAAAAAAGAGATATTCATTTGGATGAAAGTATTCTTTTTTCATTGATACATCTTGATCCTGCAAGACCAACAGATATTCAATCACATACAATCTCTGAAATGCAGCCTCCTCCGATTGAAGCACTAAATATTTGGAAAGATGTTTTAATAAAAAAAGGAGGAGGTATTATTTTAGATTTATCACCAAGATTATCTCAAGAACAATGTAATGATTTAAAACTTGAATTATCAAATATTTTGCCAGATTATAAGCAAACATGGGAGTGGTCTTCTCAAGGTAGAGGGCGAGTAGATCGATTAAGTGTATGGTTGGGATCTGTAGCAACAAAAAATATGAAATCTAGGTATGTAAGAAATCATCCAAAAAATATCGAAAAAAGTACGATTATTGAGTCCGATAATTTCCCTTGGGAAAATGAAAAAGTTGCATTAATAAATACAAGTGTAAATCTTAATGATTTAATTTCTATTGTTGATCCAGCATTAATTGCTAGCGGGCTAGAGGATGCATGGATAAAATCACAAAATATAGAAGGGAAATGGATTCGAAAAGAAGGACGTAGGCCCTTATATGTTCATTCAAAAACAATAATCAAAAATGATAAAAATCAAGGATTGATTTTTGAATCGGGAATTGTAAGGGGAATAATAGAACACGATATTAATAACGGCGTCGAACCATTAATTGAATTGGGTAAAAAATTAGAATTAATGAGGTTAACACTACGGCTTAAAATTACTCCAGAATTACAGCCAATTTTACAATCTAAATTGGATAGGAATTTAGTGGATATTGGTGGGTCAGGATTTGTAATAAAATTACCAAATAACACCCTTGCAATATGTACAAAAAACTAGTTTTTAGGCTATTTTTCTATTGGGCTATAAATTGTAAATAATCGCGCCCTTCAAATAGGGGTGGACGGTGGGACGCTTTCGCAAACAAATGGTAAAACCATGCGAGGCGGAAAATGAGGACCTAAAATGGCGAAAAAAGAAGAAGCAGAACTTGGTGATGATTTTTCCTATATTGTACGTTTAAGAAATACTGACTTGGACGGTTTGAAACGACTATCTGCCGCTTTAACTAGCATCAATGGTATTGGTTCACGGACCTCAACAACTATTTGTCGCCTTTCTGGATTATCTCCAAGTCAATTAACAGGAAATTTAACAGATGAAGAGCAAGAACTACTTCGAAATACAATTGAAGAATATGCTATGAATGCACCGTTGTGGATGTTAAACAGACAATGGGATAAAGAAACCGGAGAAGAATTACATTTATTTGGTCAAGATCTTCAACTTACTCATAAAGATGATATTACAAAACTTAGATCGATTAAAACATATCGAGGAATTAGGCATGCTAACCGTCAAAAAGTACGTGGGCAACGTGGTAGATCAAATGGTCGAGGCGGCCTTACGCTTGGTGTTAAAAAGAAGAACTGAGGTGAAAGAATATGGGACATCCAAAATTTTCAAGACCGAAGTTTGACACTCCAAAGCATCCTTGGAAAAAAGCAAGAATTGATGAAGAACATGATATTTCTGCTAGACACGGTTTGAAGAACATGAAAGAAATTTGGAAAGCAAGATCTCAATTAAGAAGAATGAGGCAGCAAGCGATGAAATTAATTGGAAAGGTTGATGCTTCCCAGGCTCATTGGCAGAAAGAAAAAGATGACCTTTTACTCTCATTAATTAGGAAAGGAATCCTTTCGGAAGAATCGTCAATAGATGATATTCTTACACTAAATGTTGAAGACATATTAAACAGAAGATTACAAGCGCGTGTTTATGCTAAAGGTCTCGCTTCATCTATGAAACAAGCTCGGCAATTAGTTACTCACGGACATATTACTGTAGCAGAACAAAAAATAACAATTCCTTCATACGCGATTTCAAGAGAAGAAGAAGAATTAATTGCATACCATGTATCCTCACAACTTAATGATGAATCTCATGTATTAAGAGCAATCATTGATGGTAGAGCAAGTGAAGCATCGTTTGAAGAAGAAGGTGAAGAAGAGGGTGATGCTGAATGAGTCGTAGAGCAATAGTAAATATTTTCTCTTCATACAACAACGTTTTACTTACGGCAACTGATTTAACTGGTGCTGAAACTATTGCTAAGTGTAGTGGCGGACAAGTAGTAAAATCTTCAAAAGATTCAGGTGGACCATTTGCAGCAACAAGAGCCGCTGAAATGTTGGCTGATATGCTTAAAGAAAAAGAATTTACACAATTAATAATTCGTTACAGAGCACCTGGCGGAAATAAATCAACAAGTGCCGGACCTGGTGCTCAAGCTGCAATTAGGGCATTAACACGTGCTGGGATGACAATTACTCGTATTGAAGACGTCACCCCTATAGCACATGATGGCACCAAGAAAAAGGGCGGAAGACGAGGAAGAAGAGTATAAGTGGTGGAAAAAATGAAAGTAAAGATAATTTCACAAGATGAACGTAATATAAAACTACTATTAAGTGAAACAAACGTATCGAATGTAAACTCAATTAGAAGATCCATAATGACTGATGTTCCAAAAATGGCAATTAGTAAAGTTAGATTTGAAATGGGTGTTAGAGACCCTGATAGCAATGGTGAACGTTTTGAGTCAATGAGTGCATTATCTGATGAAGTAATCGCTCACAGATTAGCATTAATTCCAATTCCTACATATTTTGATGATTTTGTTTTCCCTGAAGATGATCCTGCAAATCAAGGTATGCCTGAAGATAAATGGGGATCTCCAGCAAGCCGTATTATCTACCATTGTTCTGTTCAAGGTCCTGGGAAAGAAGATGAAGAGGAATTTAGAAGAGTAAATGCTGGCGACTTAAATGTTTTAGGAGATAGTAAATTACAAATTCCTGAACATTGTAAAGATATTCCGATTACTGTCCTTGCTAAAGGGCAATACATAGAATTCTATGCTTATGCTAGTTTAGGGAGAGGAAAAGAGCATGCAAAGTGGGCACCTGCATCTGGAGTAGGTTTCTATCAAAATGTGAAAGCAGTATTAAGTGATAAGAAGGTAGCAAAAAAGATATTTGGTCTTAAAATTCCATTGGAAGACGGATCAGGAGTTCTTAATGAAAAAATATTTGGAAAAGATGGCGTTACTGACATAGAAACTGTTGAAGCGATCCGCAAAGCAATGTTATATACAGATAAAAATGTGGGTAATTTTTCTGAATCTGGAATCACAATGGAAGAAATTCCTGGTGAATTTGTTTTCCACTATGAATCAGATGGTTCTCTTTCTGCAATTGATATTTTTAATCGGGCTTGTGCTGAATTAGAATCTAGATTTGATTCTCTTAGTGATCAATTAAAAGTCGCATTCTCATAAAGATACGATGTAATTATCGTTTATGACAGATAGGGCATTGTAATGCAAATCAATAACACCTCTACTAAAATTGGCGGACACGTTACATTATTGTTTAGCATTCAATCTGATAATGATGATTTAAACTCTCAAGGAAGTCGCGGTGCAGGGATTTGTATTAGTAAAGGTGTGGAAGTTGAAACTACTGCATCAAAAGGAAACGGGAGAGTTACCATTATTTCAGATGAAGAAAATCTTTCTTCTCAATTATATCAATTAGTTATTGAAGAACTTTCAAATAAATATGATAAGGTTTCTAAATATGACTGGACTTTTTCTATTAATTCTGATCTTCCATTTGGACAAGGTTTTGGATGTTCTGCTTCTGGTGCACTAAGTGCAATAATTTGTGTATTGAAGCTCATAAAAGAAGATGAAAATATTTTCCAAAACGCATTGACGATTGCTCATAGAATAGAGCGTATGTTGTCCAGTGGTCTTGGGGATGTAGTTGCATTAGGTGCGGGCGGAATAGAATTAAGATTAGAACCAGGATTACCATTTCCACCCAATAATGGACTAGTACTGGGTTGGGAAGAAAAATTTCCAATTCTTTTGTGTTGGGTAAAAAATGAAGAAAAACATACTTCAGAGTATATTGATGATGAGGAATGGAAGGTTAAAATTAGTTTGGCTGGTGAACAATGTATTTCTAAATTAAATCAGAAAAGTTGGGATAGGTATATTTGGAATGATTTATTAGAGCAAGCAAATATTTTTTGTGAAAAATCCGGTATGTTAAATGATTCAAATCGTAAAAGAATTATTGAAACTATTGAAAATGTTCTTCGTGAAGAAAATATTGATTCGTCTTGGGGTGTAAGGCTATGTATGCTTGGTTCAAGTGCTATTATTGTACCTAAAAATTTGGAAACATATAATGAAAAGGAGTTGGAAAAAGTATTAGAAAAACTTGGGAAATTAAATTTCAATGGTTGTATTACCGCCATTAATCCAAAACCAATAATTACTTAATTCAAATTTTTTTGAGTTTGGTTAAATCTAATTGTGATGAATCAAGAAGAATTACTCCTGGAACTCTTAAATTCGCTGAAAAACCATGACGGAATACAATTGCTCCTTGACCCCATTCTTCGATATAACGATTCATTTGTTTGATTGTTTTCTTTCTTTGAAAATTAACATCGGCACCATAAAAATGTTTAGCATCTACCCAAGCAATTGGTTGTCCATTAACAACCACGTGATCTAATAATAATAAATCCGGAGTTCTAATTGGTTTACCATGTTCTTTTGTTTGTTCTGCTACCATCTCTGGTTGTCTTCTTATTCTTACGCCTTTACTTTCAAAATGATCACATAAAACCTCTTCAAACAAATCTGCTCTCTTAGCATTTTCAGATTGGTTAACATTAGCAACTCTATCAGCACCTTCTGCTTTAATAAATTCTTCTTGATCTCTTTTACTCAACTTTTTTTCAGGTACTCGAAGTGCATCTTTTATTTTTATTTTTGACCATCCTCGAGCCTTTAATATACCTCTAAATATATTCATAGGAGGATAATCAAATCGTTTTGCTAACTCTACAACAGATATCCCTTCATCATATAATGATCTTAATTTACCAGCATTTCTTTGTAAATGATGAAAAGAATACACAGATTTCTCCTGAAGAATTGCTGATCTAAGAGATAATGCTTGATCTAAACTAATCTCCAGTTCACTAACATATTTTGCAATTTCATCCATACGCTTATCTTCTAACCAACCAAATTCTCCTTTACGAACAACATAAGCGCCTACTTTTTTTTCAACTTTGATAGGAACCGGACTTAATTTCCAATCCATTTCAATTGTATTTGGTTCCCATTCACCTTCTGGAAATGCCATTGGTTTTTCAATTCGTGAAAACCTCTCTTCTGCTCTTGCCCTTGCTTCTCTAATAAAATTTAAATTGGATTTGCCTTTTGATTTCGCATTATTTTTTTTACTGCGACCATGGCGTTTATTCTTGTTCACGATTAGCCCTAAAGCAAGCGGCCTATGAACTCACGGCCCGTCTCGAAGGTAATAGAAATGGAAAGAAAGCAATATATTGATGTTTTAAGGAGTATTGCTATCTTATTTATGATCGAGGTTCATACATCTGCACAACTATCTCCTTCCAATGTCTCTGGAGATTCCTTAATTGCTTTGATTGCTGCTTCTATTGGTGGATTAGCAGCACCATTATTTGTTACATTAAGTGGTTGGGGAGTACAACATAGTTTAGTTAAAAATGTAACAAATGGGGTATTGAAAAAATCAATTATGTATTGGGCAATTAGTAGATGTTTATTTTTATTAATTTGCCAATTTATTGTTAATTTTATTGCAAATCATGTTTTTAATTGGTATACTCCAGGGATTTTGAGTTTGCTTGCTATATGTTCCTTACTAAGTATTCCTATTTCAAAAATTAAAATAAAACATAAACTTTTATTCATGTTATTTGTTTGTTTGACTCCAATAATAAATACCTATTTTTTAAATATGAATGGTGATTGGAATTTTATAATTACTGCAAACTCACCTTTAGAATGGTTTGAAAGATTACTATTTAATGGAACTTACCCCTTATTCCCTTGGGCAACGTTCTTCTTATTAGGGGGGATTTTAAGAGACTCAAAAGATTTGTTAAATAAGAAAATAATGGGCATAGGTGTTTTATTTTCAAGTTCTTATATTGTCTATTCTCTCTTCACGAATAATACTTGGGCAGCAACTAATGGCGATGCTATTCTGACCTTTTTTCCTGCAAGCATTCCATTTATTATTACAGCAAATACAACCGTTTTGATTTTCTTTATTTTCTTTGGAAAATACGAAAAGGTTCTTAAAAAATCAAATTTAGCAAACCAATTTACAAAAATTGGAGGATTGTCATTAACAATCTATATGTTACATTTCATTCCTTTAAGAATTCTAGATGAATTTAATTTAAATGACTGGGGCCTTTTTGAATCTACAATTATCACACTATGTTTTACATTTGTTTGGTGGCCATTAAGTATGGTTCATAATAAATATTTTAAAAATTATAGTTTTGAATCATTATTAAGATTTATTTCAGCCAAAAAGAATATACCAAATACCTCTGTGAGAGAAGCATGAGTCATCTATCAGAGGGAAATAATATACCTTTAAGGCTAAAAAATAGAGCTTCTACACACGGCAATAATCCTGCACTATATTGGAGTGAAGGAGATGGTTGGGCTTCTTGTACGTGGTCAGAACATTACCAAAATGTATGTAAATTCGGAGGTGCTCTTTTAGCACTTGGTTTTGAAGTAGGGGATACTGTTTCGATTTCAGGAAACAATAGTAAAGAATGGATTACAGCTTGTTTGGGTTCTATGTATGTTAGAGCTCTTCCGGCTGGGATTTATCAAACATCAACTTCCGATCAATTTCAATATGTAGCAAATCATATGGAAGCAAAAGTATTAGTTCTTGAAAATAAAGTTCAATGGGATAAGTTTGTTGCTGAAAGAAGCGGATTACAAACGGTTCAACGTGTTGTAATGATGAATGACATTAATGATATAAATGATGACATTGCTGTTTCATTCGAAGATTTCCTTGAATCTGGTAGTTCTCATTTAGACAAAGCAAATGAAAGAATGGCGGAAATAAAACCAGATGATTTAGCACTATTGATCTATACCTCTGGTACTACAGGTCCTCCAAAGGGTGTAATGTTATCACATCATAATCTTGCTTGGACAGTAGAAGGTGCTTCTGACGTTGTTGGGGGTTTGGGTCCTGATGACAGACATGTTGCTTATCTTCCACTATCTCATATCGCAGAACAAATGTTCTGTATTCATGGTTCAGTTTCATTTGGATTTGCTGTATGGGTTTGTGGTTCATTTGATAGAATTAAAGAGCATTTATTAGAAGCGAGACCTACTTTATTCTTGGCAGTTCCAAGAGTTTGGGAGAAGTTTAAAGCCGCTTTAGAATCTAAATTAAGTGGTGCTTCTGGAGTTAAAGCAAAAATAGTCAATTGGTCAATGAAACAAGGACTAAATGGCGGATATAAAATGATTGATACTGGAAAAGGTGGATTAAGATGGAAAATTGCCAACAAATTGTTCTTCACTAAATTAAAGGGCCAACTAGGACTTGACCAATTGAAGTTTGCAGTTACTGCTGCTGCTCCAATTGGAAAAGATGTTTTAGAATTTTTCTTGTCTTGTGGAATAATTATTCACGAAGTATACGGACTTTCAGAAACTTCGGGTCCTTTGACATTTAACAGTTCCAAACCGGGACATAGAAAATTATGTACAGTAGGGCAAGCTTTCCCAGGAGTACAAATTAAAATTGCTAGAGATGGAGAAATTCTTGGTAAAGGTGGAAATATTTTTCAAGGGTATTATAAAAATGAAGAAGATACTAATGATGCACTTGTAAATGAATGGCTTCATACAGGAGATATTGGAGAAATTGATGAAAGAGGATTCCTAAGAATAACTGATCGGAAAAAGGATTTGATTATTACTGCTGGAGGGAAAAATGTTTCTCCTTCTAACATTGAAAAAGTAATGAAATCAATCAAAGGTGTTTCACAATTTGTTGTTATTGGAGATAAAAGAAAAATGCTTACTGGTCTGGTAACGTTAGATCCTGATGGGGCTGTAAGTATGGCTAAGGAAAATAATTGGCCTACAGACATTCCCGCTCTTGCAGAGTCAAAAGGTATGAATTCATACGTTGAAGCAGAAATTGCACGTCTGAATAAAGAATTAGCTAAATTTGAAACAATCAAAAGATTCAAGATTCTTCATGAGGACTTTGATGTAGAACATGGTACATTAACACCTTCAATGAAGATTAAACGTAAACCAATTAATGAAAGGTATGCAACACAAATTGATTCATTGTATGAAAATTAAGGTGGGTAAATGATTCAGTTATATGTTAGCCTTATTGTAGGTGCCCTCTGTTTTGCATATGGAGTTTTTTGTATGGTCAAGGGTGGCATACATGTCAAAAATGTGGGGTGGAGAACAAAAGAAGAATATCCTAAATCATATTATTTTGGTGTTATTTTTATGATTCTATTAGGGGTCTCCATGGTTGTTTCAGGTTTTATTCTAAAAAGATAGTTTTGTAATTTATATTAAATTGGTGAAGTTACCCATGAAATTAAATTATAATAAAATAATATTTACTCTATTAATCTTAATTGGAATAATATTTGCAATGATAAATCGTAATTATTTTAACAATGAAAACATTACAATTTTTTTAAATGATTATGGGAGTCTTGCTCCATTAATTTTTATCTTAATTTACATAATAGCAACCATTGTTTTTCTTCCGGGTTTAATTCTAACAATACTTGCGGGTGTGTTATTTGGGCCAATTTATGGCACCGTTTACTCAATAATTGGAGCAACAATTGGAGCAACTTTGGCATTTTTAAGTGCAAGATATATTACTATCGGAAAAATTGAGAAAATGATTAAGGGTAAAAAATTAGAAAAAATGAAAAAAGGTGTTGAAGATGAAGGTTGGAAGTTTGTTGCATTTACAAGATTAGTTCCATTATTCCCATTTAATTTACTAAATTATTCATTTGGATTAACAAAAATAAAATTAAGTGAATACGTATGGTCTAGTTTCTTATTTATGTTGCCTGGCACCTTGGGATATGTATATTTAGGATATGCTGGAACTGAAATTCTCAATGGTGAAGATAATATAATTCAAACAATCTTCACTTTAATTGCAATCTTTGCAGTACTGTTTTATCTTCCTTATTACATAAAAAAAGTTTCAAAAATGAGTATTGAAAACGAATGATTTTAATGATAATTAACGGAATACTACGCCTGGTTCAAGGGGAAATGCAAATTTTGATTTGCTAATTTCTTCATCCCCTTCACCTGCCCTTAAAACGTGAATTATTTGTAGTTCTAATTCATCTGAAATAAATTCTGCTGCATTTTGTAAAACCTTGTTTTCATTTAAATCTGTTAAGATCATTTGTTTCTGGATAGTTTTCCATTTGAATAATTGTCCAACCATTTTCTTTTTCCATAACTGACTCGCCTCGACATTTATTTTTTCATCTTTCCAAAAATCTTGCTTCTGTATTTTAGCAAATGCAGAATTTATTTTTTCTCCTGATGCTTGAACTTCTAATCCTATTTTAGCCATTGTAGTTTTCCAAGTTTCTGATGTTTGAATAATTATTTCAGTTGGTACTTTATCCATATGTTTTATTGCCATTTGACGAACATTTCTTGCTTGTTCAAGAAAACCTTTGATATATTCTTCTTCTGAAATAATTAATCGTTCATCTGAATTTAATTTGAAGTCTGAATCTCTAATTTCATAGCCAGCAAGAAGATTATCTTTCCCAAGTATTTGCCACCACTCCTCAGATAAATGTGGTGTTGCAATTTGCAACATCGGTGTCCATATTTCCAATAATTTACGTCCTACTTCTGGATTACTTCCTCCTCTTCTAAGATACCAATTTAAATCAGCAATCATATCATAGTGTGTAATTTGTACAGCTGCACGTAAATTTACTCCCTCCATTGAATGTTTCCATTCCGAATAACGTTGCTTTGCACAAGCAAGAAGCCAATCATCAATTGGCTGTGGATTTCCATTCCATTGTAAGATTGTTTCTGGGATTTTGTATAATGAATTCATTTGACGCCATGCTGCATGAACTCCTTGATCTGTCCATTCCATTTCTGCTTCTGGTTGTGCCGCAAATAGCATGAACAGTCTAACTGTATCTGCACCAAATTTACCAATCATCTCTTCTGGAGATACTGTATTTCCAAGACTTTTGGACATTTTTGCACTTCTTTCACCAAGTTTTTGATTACAAGTTGGACAATCTGAATTATAAAAACTCACATTATATGTGACATTGCAAGGTTTACAAAATGGTGCGGGTTTGTTCACCATTCCTTGACATAATAATTTTTGAAATGGTTCATCAATATCATGCAATCCTACATCTCGTAATGCTTTGGTCCAAAAACGTGCATAAATTAAATGCATCTGTGCGTGTTCAATTCCTCCACAATAAAAATCTACATTCATCCAATAATTAGCTACATCTTTTTCAAACGCTTTAGATTTGTTTTGTGCATCTGTAAATCTTAAAAAATACCAAGAAGAGTCTACAAACGTATCCATCGTATCTGTTTCTCTTTTAGCATCGATTCCACAATTTGGGCAAATAACATTTGTAAAACTAATTGATGTTGTAAGTGGATTTCCTTGGCCTGTAAATTCAACATCATCTGGCAATAATACTGGCAATTGTTCTTCTGGTACGGGCACTACCCCACATGATTTACAATGAATGATTGGTATTGGCGTCCCCCAATATCTTTGCCTACTTATCAACCAAGGCCGAAGTTTCCATTGTATCATCCCTTTTCCTTTTCCTAATTTTTCTAAGGAATTAATTACTGCTGCTTTTGCATCCTCTCCAAATTTTCCATCAAATTCGGATTCTGTTGAATTTATCATCCATCCTAATCCCGTGAATGCACCAGATAGATTTTCAGACTCTTGGCCATTTTCATTTTTTACTAAAACTTGTTTAATCTTAATTCCATATCTTTTGGCAAACTCAAAATCTCGTTGATCATGTGCAGGTACAGCCATTACTGCCCCTGTTCCATATCCATATAGAACAAAATTACCAGCATATATTGGTACTTTTTCACCACTAATTGGATTTATAGCATAACGACCTAGAAATACTCCTTTTTTATCTTTTAGAACTTTTTCCCGGTCAAAATCTGACATTTTTATTACTTCTTCTCGTAACTCTCTCCATTCTTTTTCATATTCAGTTCCTAATACTAATTCTTCACAAAGGGGATGTTCTGGTGCAAGAGTCACAAAAGTTACTCCAAAAATAGTATCTGGTCTAGTTGTAAATGCTTCGATTGAAGAATTTGAATTTTCTATTGAAAACTCTATTAATGCACCTTCTGATTTTCCAAGCCAATCTTGTTGTAATAATTTTACCTTTTCAGGAAATTCTATAATTTCTAAATCATCTAATAAATCCTGAGCATAATCTGTGATTTTTAAAAACCACTGGCTCATGTCTTTTTGTTCAACTTCTGCACTACATCTCCAACAACGTCCGTTCTTTACTTGTTCATTTGCAAGTACTGTTGAACAATCATTACACCAATTTACTGGTGCGAAATCACGATAAGCTAATCCTTTTTCTAAAAATTTCAAGAAAAATAATTGATTCCACTTGTAATAATTTTCATCATGGCTTTTTAATTGCCGATTCCAATCATAAGAAAAACCCATTCTTTTAATCTGTTTGGTAATTGAGGCCATGTTTCTTTCTGTGATTTCCCGTGGATGCTTTCCTTCTGCAATTGCTGCATTTTCAGCTGGCATTCCAAATGAGTCAAAACCCATCGGATAAATTACATTAAATCCTTGTGCTCTTTTATATCTTGCAACTGCATCTCCAATTGAATAATTACGTACATGCCCCATATGCATATTTCCTGAGGGGTATGGGTACATTTCTAAACAATAAAATTTAGGTTTATTATTATCTACTTTGGAAACAAAAATTCCGGCTTCATCCCACTTGCTTTGCCAAATAGGCTCACTATTCACCGGGTGGTAATCGCCAGACTCCATACTTTTTCCCAGTAGGAACTAAACATCAACCCTTCGGAAAAAATAATAATTTCGTATCTATTATTTGATTTGAAATATATTTTTAACAAACTACTAAACAAAGATACCTAAAACACTTGAT
>Ga0066862_10000089_pt1 | contig 32460 bp, 33 predicted proteins | sample ETN02SmetaG_FD_66431 | JGI IMG/M metagenome (GOLD analysis project Ga0066862, IMG submission 66431) | Marine microbial and viral communities from oxygen minimum zone, Eastern Pacific Ocean - ETNP2014F10-02SV255 | ecosystem: Environmental > Aquatic > Marine > Oceanic ... | reverse complement strand
CATCTAATTGCTGTAAATTCTCCTTGTGCACCAGCTACTGGTTGAAGAGATACTACATCCATTCCTGCACAAATACCTAACATTTCTTGCATTTCAAACATTATTGACAATAAGCCTTGTTGATGAGATGCTTTCTGTAAGGGATGTAACTCTGTAATTCCAGGCATTGCTGCAATTACTTCATTTACTCTTGGATTATGCTTCATTGTGCATGAACCAAGTGGATAAAATCCCGTATCTATTCCAAAATTTCTTGTTGAAAGCCACGTATAATGCCTTACAACCTCTGGCTCTGAGAGTAATGGCAAACGAGGTAATTCTTTTCGAACTAAATTGGAAGGTAATTTTATTTTTGAACGTTCTAAAAGTAACTCTGGTTGAGAATATCCCATGCCATCTATGCCTTCAAATTCGAAAACATTACTCATTAACAACACCTCTCAATAATTCTTCTAATTTCGATTTAAATGTTTCAATCTCTAATCTAGTTGTTTGATCTGTTGCACAAATCAATACATCTGATTTACAATCATCATACCAATTTGATAGTGCAAAACCACCAATTATACCATTTTTATCAAGCCAATCTAATGCCATTTCAGCATCAAGAGGGAGTCTAATTACAAACTCATTATAATGATTTGATTGTGAATAAGGCATAGTTATTCCATCTATCTCTGAAATTTTTTCCTCCAATAATTGTCTTGCTGCAAAATTTCTTAATCCTAATTTCTCAATACCCTTTGGCCCTAAAAGAGACATGTGCATAGCACCCATCAATGCGATTAAGGTTTCATTTGTACAAAGGTTAGAAGTTGCTCTATGTCTTCTAATGTGTTGCTCTCTTGTTGATAATGTTAAACAAAATGCAGTTCTTCCACTATCGTCCACACTTTTACCAACTATTCTCCCTGGCATCTGTCTCAAATATTTTTTAGAACAAGCAAATATTCCATAAATTGGGCCTCCACCCGTCATTCCTACTCCCAAAGGTTGTCCTTCACCAACAACAATATCTGCACCGTAATTTCCTGGTGCTTCTAAAACACCTAATGAGGTTGGCTGAACCCCAATAATTAATGACGTAGAGTCTCCAATGATTTCTTTAATTTTTGTAATCCCCTCATCTAATATTCCAAGGGGATTCGGTTGTTCAACATAGATTGCACACGAACCTTTAGCATTGGATAATTCTCCAATGTCTATCAAACCATCACTAGTATGTTTTAATTTTTTGATTATAATACCTCCACCCATAGTATAGTTTTCAATTACTGAAAGTCTATGTGGTGGAATTAATTCTGAAACATAAACTGTGTCTTTTTGTGATGCTTTCTTATTATGTACTCTTACAGAGCAAGTAATTGCTTCAGCCACAGCTGTTGAACCATCATATACACTTACATTTGAAACAGGTAAACCAGTTAATTCACTAATCATAGTTTGAAATTCCCACATTGCTTGCAACATTCCTTGACTTACTTCAGGCTGATAAGGGGTATATGCTGTAAGAAATTCTCCTCTACCGATTAATTGACCAACTAGGGAAGGAACAAAGTTACGATATAATCCTGCACCTAAAAAACTAATTTTATTTTTTGAGGTGATATTTGCATTCAATAGCTTTGTTGCATCACGTAAAATTTCTTCTTCTGATTGTGGGCCTCTAAGTGGCAAAGGACCTGAAAAACGAACATTTGGGGGGATGTCTGAAAATAACTCCTCAATTGAATTTAATCCTATTATACCTAACATTTCAGATTCTCTGCCCAAGTTAGGTAACTGGTCCATGCACTACCCATCTCAAAACGAAGTATCAATATTTGTATTTCCTAATAAAAAGGAGGAGTCATAACTTTAGCAGGGACTAATTTTCTTTTGCTAGCTGCAACATAAACAATTTGTCCGGCTTTAACATCCCTAAAATATCCCATCGCTATTCCCTTGTTTTCTAAACTTGGACTTGGCGCACCTGATGTAATAATACCTAATTCTTTAGATTCTAGACTATCTTCAGCAAAAACAAGATGTCCTAATCTTGGAGCAGGCCCTCTTCCTTCATACATAAGCCCCCACCATTTTTCTTCAATGTCCTTTTGCAACATTGCATCTTTTCCGACAAAATCATGATCCAAATCTAATCCAAATGGAACCTGTGTTTCCAAACTATTTCGTATTAAATTTTGATGAGATTCTGAATCTCCTAAACCAGGCCAATAAAAATCTTGGCCTGATAACAAATATCCTTTTTCTAATCTCAAAGTATCTCTTGCCCCCAAACCTACTGGAACGATTCCCAAATTTTTCTTGTCTTTAAGTAATTCACTCCACAACAATGGTGCTTGAGAATTTGAAATAAAAATTTCATAACCTGATTCTCCAGTGTATCCTGTGCCTTGGATCCAACCCTTAATCCCTAATCTGTTTGATTTAATCGCGTGTCCGTTGAATCTTTTAACATGATTTTCTTCACCTAATACTGAACTTAATACTTCTTTGGATGCTGGTCCTTGTAATGCAAGTATGCTTGTTTGTTCAGATAAATTTTCTATTTTTATTGTTCCATCTGATGGAAGATATTTTTGAAGCCAATCCCACATAATTCCAACCATACTAGCATTTGGAACTCCTAAGATAGTTTCACCATTCAGGTTAAACCAATCTTCTTTCATAAGGGACATTTCCTCATCATTAGTTACTGCAAAAATCATATCATCAATCATTACTCCACTCTCATCAAGAAAATGGGTATAAGCACACCTACCTTCTTCTATTGATGTTACTTTCTGTGTAGTTACTGATTCAAACCATTTTGAAACATTCTTTCCACTTATACAAAAAAATCCCATATGAGATACGTCAAATAAACCGGCTGTAGTTCTAGTTGCAATATGTTCTTCTCTTATGCTTGTATACCACATTGGCAATTCAAATCCGTGAAAGTCCACTAAATTTGCTCCTGCAATTACATGTTGTTCATAACATGCAGTACGTAACGATGTGCCTGCTGGTTCACCCATCAAACTTTGCTAAACGCGGGCGGTATTCAATAATACCTAAACCGATTTCAATTTATATGACCTATTAATCGCAGGCTTGTATAAGATGCTCATTACTAAACTCAAATCAAAAATAGCATATGCCAAAGTCACACAAACAGAACTTTTCTATGTGGGAAGTATTACTATTGATGAAAATATTATGAAAAGAGCTGTCCTTTCTGAAAATGAAAAAGTACAAGTTGTGAATATCAACAATGGTTCTAGAATTGAAACCTATGTGATAACTGGTGAAGCAGGTAGTGGCATTATTGCTCTAAATGGTCCTGCAGCTAGACACGCACAAGTTGGTGATGATTTGTTTATTCTTTCATGGGCACAAATAGATCCTTCTTGTGAAGACCTTGAGCCGGTGATTGTAGAACTCAAAAAATAAGTATGCGTAATGCATAAGATTTGCGTCACATTGAATAACCCCTTGAGTTTCTCATCTGCATATGCTAGGCGAAGATGGCACTAAATGGCTAGACAGGTTACAAATGCAAGTTGCAAGATCATTGCAAGCCCAAGGTTGGAGTCAACAGAATATTTCGGGAATGATTGGTATGACTCAAAGTACAATCAGTAGACAAAGAGGAAGACCATTACCTTCCTTGAAAGGTAGTGCTGATGAATCAGTAGTAGATGGATGGGCTACTGAAATGACTCAATTATTATCTAATTTAGGCCCCGATGCAAAATTAAAACAGCAACGTTATGTTATTGAATTTCTTTTTGATAATGGAAGAAACATTAGATTTGACAAAATACTAACTGGTACTGATTTAGACAAAGGGCAATCCAGGGCTGGACTAATTAGGCGCCTAGAATGGATTACTCAAAGATTTATAATTTCAAAAATAGAAAATTGGCAGCCAGCCATTGGAATGAATGTTGCTGCATGCACTTCTGATGCTGTAGATCTTGATGATGTTGCTGCGTTCCCTGGAAGGTTGTGGATTATTAATGACCAAATTAAATACATGTCTATGCCAGAATTTGGTGCAAGTAAACATTTAGCAGGTGTCTTACTAAAAGCAAGAAGTATTGGTTCAAATGCAACTGCTATCCTTAATCTTGCACTTCCTGAAAAATTTAATAAAAAAATTAACAAGGTTGTGGATAAATTAGGTTTAATTGCTGCTCTAGCACCAAAAAGCGTCCCAGATAAAAGTTCAAATGAAGCCCATATTTTAATTGATGAGGGGGATTTTGGTTGGGTTCCTACACTTTATGTTCTAGGTTCAAATCCAATAGAATTAATAGATAGGGCTCACTTATTAATTGATGCATTAGAAGGGTGAGTTTTGTGTATGATAGAAAAATTAGTTCATTAATGCTAAAGCCATGGCCCATTTGGAAATATTTATGGAAATTACAATTAAAAACAAATCCATTGGTCCTACCAATCATAGCTTTGCTAATTTCATCAATTTTTACTTCGTCAGCATATGCTCTGTCAAATAACTTTGCTGAATGGAGAAATTATACTGTTTTTGACACAAGTACAATTATTGATGATAACATTCCCTTCATCAAACATACAATAATTGTTTATGGAATTTACTATCTTTTATTTTGTTTAATGGCATTATCTGCCCCACTTAATAAAGAGGGGTTGGTTGAATGTATTCTTGCAAATCAAATTTTGTTTTACCAATCAACACTATGCATTTTTGCATTTTTAATAGCCCCAATAAAAGTAGATACAAGGGTCGGTTTAGATACAGGGGATGGTTTAATTGCCTCTTTTTATGAGATTTTATACTTAGCAGATCCTCCCTATAACTCATGGCCATCACTACATGTTGTTCACTCGATTTTCCTAACCGGGATGTTTATCAGATGGATGAATAGTGGGCAAGGGCTACTAAAGTTTCCAAAAATCCTCAGTAATTATAAAAAATTATTTTCAATAATGATGTGGATTATTTGTGCTTCAGTAATAATAAGTACAATGACTACAAAACAACATTATTTATTTGACATCATTACTGGCATGATTGTAGGATTTGGAGGGCTTCACATCATGAAATCATGTATTACTGATGTAGAATCAAATGGTTCTAAAATGATTGCTAAGTTTGAATCCTAACTTAACAATTCAGGATTAGACATCAATAATATCAAACCTATTCCTGCAAACATCATCATCCAAGAACCTATCATCTTTATCATCCCTGTTGATTTTCTCAAGAAATCAATCATTACTTGTCTACCCAAACTAACAATTACTGTTACTGAAATCATCAATAATAACAATCCAATCATCAAACCTGAAAGGCCAAAAGTTACTGAATTACCTCCCTGTGTTGAAAGATAAATAATGAAGGGCAATACGGCTGCAGCAGTACAATCAATTGAAGCTGCTGCGTATCCAATACCATAAAGATACATATTTCTTCTAGGAGTAAATGTTTCATCGTTTTCTGTAGTACTCCACTTATCAATTAATCTCTGAACCCCTCCCAAAAGGTGGGCTGTTCCACCAGTCAACATGAAAAATCCAAGTATAACTAACAATACAGCAATTGCAAAAGCAATTTGGGAAATAATACCTGATTTTTCAAATGCCTCCCCCATTATCACTGCAATAATTCCGATAAATAAGAAGAAGGTCCACATTCCAATTCCTGAAAGTAATCCAATGACCCAGGCCTTGGGCATTTTCCCTTTTAATTTTCCTTGTTCAATTAATTCCTCTTCTCTAGAACCAAGAGAAAGATAGTATGTAATGAAACTAGGTAATACCGGGAATGCGCACGGAGAAAAATACACAAGTACAGATAACAATAATCCTAACGTGAAAATTCCAATCATAGACGTGTCTACTTTAGTAAGGCCGAATCGAAGATCTTCAGCATCACCATTTAATGCCGATACAACTGCTGAATCAAATTCTTTCCATTCTAAACCTGTACCTGTGTTTTTTGCTATCAAATAACCCTCATGATCCACGACATAAACAACAGGTATAGTTAATGCATTATAATACTCTCTCAAATCCCCTCTTTCACCAGTTGTTTCGTTAACTATTACTGATTCAATACTTCCTTTCCCTGTGAAATAATACGGGACATGATAGCCTCCATCTTCATCAGATTGATTCAAATAACTAAATGGCTCATCATACCATGCACCAACTGCTACAATTAATAATTCATATTCGGTTTCCATTTCATTCCAAATGGGCATATTTTCTTCAAGATGTGCTTGAACACCATGACAAGCAAGGCAATCATGAGCCATGAAATCAAGAATTACTACTTTCCCACGATGTTCTTCTAGTTCAAACCAACCAGTGTCATTCGTGTAATTCGATTCTATTCCCGTTCTGTTTAAAGATATCATTTCAAAATTAGGTGCTATTTCAGCATTATCTGAGACACCGAATTTTGAAGTAGTCATTCCAAAAACGCTTAACCCCGAATAGGCTATTACAAAAAAGAGTATTACTGAGATTAAAAAAGCATACCACGTCTGCTTTTCAGCAAATACTCTTAGGTTCATACCTGTACGTCTTTCAATACTTTCAAACACTTTATATTCATCCCTCGCATAAGATTCATTCTATTGAGATTATTGGTTCATTGACTAAATCCTGTATTCATTAAGCCAAATCAATCCCACTTCTAATCGTTCATGCGTTGGATGTATTTCTATTTGGGCACATGGGACTTTTATGTCATTACAGATTTCATCAACTATTGAAATTGGCAATTCAATTCTTTCATCTTTAGAATTCCAATTAATCCACCGTGAATCAATTTCAAATTCACTAACCAAGTCATCAATATCTCCTTGAGAGTTTTCGTCAGTAGAATATATTGCTCCAAAAATAATTGTATCGTCATCTGAAATCTCTTCCCATGGTTGTAAATTTGCTTTAGCCCTTCTGGAAAATCGGGCCCTTAATTGCCCTGCATCTTTATATTGAGATGTGCAATATTTCAAATGGTAAGTGTAATTTCCAGAATTAATTTTATTTTTTAATTTCAATGCTAATTCAGCACTTCCTTTTGCACCAGCAGTGATTTCATTACTAATATTAAATCCACGCAATTCCATATTCTCATAATTACCAACAGTGATTTCTAATTCATTTAAATTAACAAATGAAATTGGCACATCTCTTAGGTCCTCTAATAATTTTTCTAACAGTTCTCCTTTATCTGGTTCAGCAGGAAGTTCAATCCCTGTTAATATTCCCACATTCGCACATGCCTCAATCACTGTTTTGTATTTTTCTAAATCATACTTTAATAAATGAAATCTTATCTCATCTAAACCTGCTTCTTTAAGTTCTTTAGCAAAATTAGGATTAAAAGGAATGCTTGTGTAAAGATGAATGTGGTGGTTTAAACCAAATGCATTTTTCAATTGTTTAATTGCCTCAATAGAGCGCTCCTTAGCCATCATTGGATCTCCTCCAGTAATGCCTGTACCTGTGGCATTCATCGCCTTAGCTTCCTCAATTACTTCAGAAAAATCATCACATGGTCTTTCGTTAGCATACATTATGTCAATTTCTCTACGGTTCTCTGACAAAGGACAATAATCACACATCCAATGGCATTTTCCCGTAACAAATAATACTAATTTCGAACCTGCTTGACATTGAATACAACCTTGCGTTTCTCCAATTTCAGGGGGTTCAATTGCACTAATTACAGGTAATTTTATTGCCATATTACCCACCTATTCTAATTATTTCCGATTGCCATATTCAATAACCAACGATGAAACCTATAATCAGTTGTTAATTCGGGATGAAAAGATAAAGCTAACTTATTATTTTGAAACAAACCTACTGCTTCTCCCTCATTAAACACAACTTGTTCAACATTGGAACTAATTTTCGTAAATCTTGGCGCCCTAATAAATACACCCTGAAAAATATCCTCATCAACTTTTTTCTCATCATTTTTAACCAATAAAGGCGAATGACTTCCTTCCAAAATTTGTTCTTCGCTCGTTCCAGAATTTTTTGCAGAAGGAATAATTAATCCCTTGACATTTAATGGCGTTTGAAATGAATCTCTTTGACGACCATATGCATTACGATCTACTTCTGCATCAATATATGGCACTCTTTCCGTTTCAGGATTTAGAAGTAATATTGCTCCAGCACAAGTTCCAAGTATTGGCACTGAGGGGTTCTCGTCCATATAATTGAATATCGAAGTTAACAAACCATGACTTTCTGATGCTTTACGCATCGTAGTAGATTCGCCACCAGGTAATACGATACCATCTAATTTTGAATCCGTAAGATTATTTTCTGACCTTAAAGGTACAACATCAATAGTTACATCTAATTCTAATGCTGCATTATACAACGCTTCTACATGTTCATGACGTGCACCTTGAAGCATTGCTAACCCTATTCTAATTACCACATTTGAGCCGTTTAGGTGATTGCATATGAGGCCTTCTTACGCTTTATTGAATAACCCTCGTTAATAGTGGGTATCATGGGAGAAGCGGAACCAACGGATAATTTGGATTCAAAGTCAAAACCATCAATAATAGTTGAAGGTGATTGCTTCTTAGTTCCTGGTCCTGTAAAAATGTCAAATAACACTCTTAATTCAATGGCACATCCCGTTATTACTGCAAGAGGCACTGAATATCGTGACATTATGGCTGAGTTAAATGGCTTACTTCGTGTTGCATTTAATTTGTCAGACTCAAGTTTCAAAAGAGGAAATAAATCATTCCAAGGTGAGGATGGATATTCAATAATTGTTGTTAGTGGAAGCGGAACTGCAGCAATGGAAATGGTTATTGCAAATAGATTCTCTAAAGAAGACAAGATATTAGTACCTACAAATGGTAAATTTGGTGAAAGAGTTGCTGAACTTGCTAATACCTTTTCCAATGTTAATAATTTAAAATTTGAATGGGGGAACTCATTTGATTTGGAATTAATTGAGCAACAATTAGCAACTAAGACTTATTCTGCACTTGCTTTTTGCCATAACGAAACTTCAACTGGAATAACTCAAGATGCTGAAGCGCTTAGTATTCTAGCAAACAAATATGACGTGGCTTTTATTCTAGATGGAATTACTAGTGTTGGTGGTCTACCTGTTTTTCCAGAAAAATGGGGTGCTGAAGCGGTTGTAGTGGGTGCTCAAAAATGTACGGCAGGACCAAGTGGTGTTGCTGCAATTGCAATTAATAATTCATTTATTGATTCAGTAAAAAAGAAGCATGAAAGTGCTGAAATTAGTCCGACCTATTACCTTAATTTAATTTCTGCACTAAAAAAAGCACCTGATGATCAAACACCATGGACCCCTGCGATTAATCTTACAATTGGATGGGTTGCAGCATTAAGGGAATTAAATAATGAAGGTTTGGAAAAACGTTGGGAAAGATGTGGAAAATTATCTAAAGGTGTACAAAATTTATTTTTGGATTTAGGATTTGAATTATTTGCTGAACCTCACCAAAGATCTGCAACTGTAACTGCAATTTTGTATCCTGTTGGTATTGATGATAAATGGCGTACTAGATTAGCAGAAGTATACAAAACATTTGTGATTGGAGCGCAAGACCACATGAAAGGAAAGATGTTCAGAGTTGGTTCAATGGGAACAACAAATTTCGATGAAATGATTGAAGGATGCAAAAGAATGATTGCGTGTTTTGCAGATTTCGGAATTGAATTACCAAATATTGAAGTGGAGAGTTATTTTCAATGAGTGAAATACCTGATGATGTTCTAGAGATGGTTCCTACTCCTCCTCTTGAAAAGCCACTTCCTTGTTCAATAATATTAGGCAGGTTTCAACCATTTCACAGAGGGCATATTGCATTGATTGAATGGAGCTATGAACAAAAAAAAAGTGAATGCCTTCGTATAGCAATTGGTTCCTCTAATAGACCACAATCTCCAGAAAACCCATGGAGTTTGGAAGAAAGAATAGAAATGATAAATGTTTGGAAAAATGATGCTCATCCTGAATGGAATATTGAAATTATCGGCATTCCCGACATTAATAACCCACCTCAATGGGTAGAACATGCTAGTAAATATCATGGAGACTCAGGATTATTACTTACTAGTGATAAAGACACTCAAACATTATATGAAAATTCAAATTGGAATACTAAATTTTTCAATTTACAAAATCGCACATCATTTGAAGGTTGGAGAGTTAGAGAAACGTGTAAAATGCTTTCAACTGTAAATGAAATTGAATCTGTGAAAAATATTTTATCAGAAACTATTCATGAATCAGTAATTGATTGGTTATTCGAAAAAGATCACCTTAGTAGATTACCATTTCTTGGCCCACCAGTAGAAAGAGTTGGATGATTAACTAGACACTACTACTTTTGATGGTTTTAACAATTTATCTTTGTACATATATCCCTCTTCAATAACATCTACAATTTTACCACTAGGGAATTCTTCAGTTGGTGGCACTGTTGTAATTGCCTCATGCACATTAGGATTAAATTCTGCATTTAATGCGGCTATGTGAGTAACTCCGTCCTGAGTTAATTCTTGCCATAATTTTGTTCTAATGAGCCTTAATCCTTCTGCTTCAGGCGAATTGTTTTCTGAATCAATCATCATCAATGCCCTATCTACGTCATCTAAGACTCTAAGCATTCGATTGGCTAAATTAAATCCCGAATATCTAATTAGTGTTGCTTTTTCTCCAATGAGTTTTTTCCTAACATTAATTATTTCAGCATCTCTATAACCTACTTCTGCTTCTGCTTTCTCTAATTTTTCTTGAAGTTGAGCATATTTTTCTTCAATTGTTAACTCTTCTTCTATTATTTCTTCTGATGTTTCCTCTAATTCTACTACCTCTTCAGGCGGTGAATCTTCATCAGTCATATGTCGCCGACAAAAATGCATCATTTGAAGTTCTCGTTTGTGCGAATAATATTACCAATATTCCAATTACTATGTCCCCATTGGGATTTTTTCAAATGGTCTCTGCCCACAATAATCTCAAATTCGGGGTTATTGCTGTAATTAAGTAATAAATGGTGTAATTTTGAAGTTAATTTACTATGGCTAGACATTGTAGGTAAGATTCTTGGATCTTTTGCTTCATCTAATGTTTCACCTAATTCCTCTCTTCTCCTCATCCAATCCATTACAACAATTTCAGTAAATTCATTAGAAGAAATCTCTGTGATTTTTTTGGTTAATTTTTCCCAAACATCTTGTGCATATAATTCCTCAATATTTTCAACTTTCATATCCAAGATTTTTTCAAAATAGAGATAAGAACGGGCTTCCCAAACTTCCCAATAACCTACACTACAAAATTCAATTAAGTGATAAATTCCTTCACAACCTTGCTCAAAAGTTATTTTTTTATCATTTATTCCTACACATATTGTTGAAATAAAATCAAGTTCGGAATATTCAATGTTTGATGAATCCATCCAATCCAATAATTCTACTTCAGAATCAATATCATGACTTCTACTTAATTCCTCATCTAATGGTGGCCTTAAATCCCTCAATGTTTTATTTTGAGCATTCGAATATAATTCATTCCAATTCAAAGAGCAGCCATTTGAAAAACTAATTGTATCAATTAAATGTACTGTCATTTCAATGCTCAATTTACGCCCCCCTTATCTATCCCAACAGATTACGCTATTCTTTGTTTTCTAAACATTATACTTGATAACCGAGTGATACAGGACCTGTTTGAGGGAGAATCAATTGGCCACCATTGAAGAGCAAATTAAAGAGATTCAGGCTGAAATTGATAAAACTCAAAAAAATAAAGCAACCGAACATCACATTGGTAAATTAAAGGCTAAAATTGCCAAATTAAAAATTCAAAGAGAGAAAGTTCTACAACATGCAAAATCTAGCGGCCCAAAAAAAGGATTTGAAGTTAAAAAATCCGGTGATGCCACTGTTGCATTAGTTGGATTTCCGTCTGTTGGAAAATCAACACTAATATCACAAATTACTGATGTCAAATCGGAAACCGGTTCATATGCATTCACCACACTTACATGTATCCCAGGATTAATGACACATAGAGGTGCAAAAATACAAATTTTAGATTTGCCAGGATTAATTAAAGGTGCTGCTGAAGGAAAAGGTAGAGGAAAAGAAATTCTTGGAGTTATTAGAAATTCAGACATGGTTCTATTTGTTGTAGATCCATTCCAACAAGCACATTTCAATGTACTAAACCGTGAATTAGAAATCTCTGCTATTAGACTAAATCAGAAAAAACCTCAGGTGTTCATTTCCAGAACAGACAGAGGAGGTATTGATGTCAGATCTACAGTTGAACAAACAAAATTAACTGAAAATGAAATTGCAGACATCATTAGATCTTTTGGTATTGTTTCAGCCTTGGTGACTTTAAGAGTTAATGTAGATGCTGAAATGATTGTAGACACATTAGCTGAAAATAGAATATACAATAAAGCAGTAATTGCAATAAACAAAATTGACTTGGCTACAGAAAAAGATTTGGTTTCAGCCGAAAAAGCACTTCCAGATGGGTGGCCTGTGATGCGAATTTCTGCATTTACTGGTGAAGGAATTGAAGAACTAAAGGATTTTATTTACGACAACCTCGGATTCATGAGTATTTATCTAAAACCTCAAGGACAAGAAGCTGATTTGGTTGAACCTCTTATTGTAAAAGATACCAGTACAGTAGAAGACATATGCAACACACTCCACAGAGATTTTGTAAGAAAATTTCGTTATTCTAGAGTTAAAGGACCAAGTGCAAAATTTGATTGGCAAAGAGTTGGTTTAGATCATCTCCTTAAAGATGGTGACTTGTTAACCATCATTACAAGAAAGTAGTGTTGATTAAAAATGAAAATGAGAGTTTCTTCAGTTGTTGTACTTACTGGTGCAGGAATCTCTGCAGAATCGGGAATAAAAACATTTAGGGACAATGATGGATTATGGGAAAATCATCGAATTGAAGATGTTGCAACACCATTTGCTTGGAGGAGTAACCCCCAACTAGTATGGAATTTTTATCAATTAAGAAGAAAGCAACTTCTGGAAGTTGAGCCTAATCCTGCTCATTTTGCAATTTCAAAATTAGAATCTGGCGTTAAAGAAGTTACTTTAATTACTCAAAATGTAGATGATTTACATGAACGCGGAGGTAGTTCAAATGTGATTCATATGCATGGAAGATTACGAACCTTACGTTGTGAAATTAGTTTAAAAAATGAAGAAAGAATGAATGAAACCGATTTGGAAAATAATTTTCTTTATTGTACTTGTTGCGCTGAACCTAGTATTGTCAGGCCAGATATTGTTTGGTTCGGAGAAACACCAATGCACATGGACGAAATTTATGAGGCCGTTGAAAATTGTGATTGTTTTATTGTCATTGGGAGTTCTGGCCATGTATATCCTGCAGCAGATTTAGTTAATGTTGCACGTTCAGGTAATGCAAAAACCATACTAATCAACTATGAGTCTCCAGCTAATGCTTTCGCTTTTGATGAAATCCACCTTGGAAAGGCTGGTGAAATATTACCAGATTTAGTCAATAAATGGCTTAGTGAATAATTACCAAATTCCCATGTCCATTCTTGCATCCTCTGAAGCATGTATCTTTGGATCCCATCTAGGAACCCATACTAAATTCACATGAGCCTCTGAAACTCCATCCACAGTAAGTATTGCTCTATGTGCTGCAGCCATAATTTCTGGTGCAACTGGGCAACCTGGTGATGTAAGTGTCAAATCTATTTCACAAAATAATCCTGCTTCCTTGTTTTCAAATCTCACTCCGTAAACTAATCCTAATTCTTGAATTGAAATTCCTAATTCAGGGTCTTCCACTGTTTGCAAAGCCTGTCTAATTTTTTCTTCATCTACCATAATTTCACCCTAACATTCCTCTTGCTTCATCTTGAATTCTTAAAAACATATTTAGAAACCCATTTGCTCTATTTGGGGTTAATGTGTCTAATACTTTCATTTCAGACACAAAATTAGGAGAGAATCCCGTTACTTCTACCGGCGTTAATCCTTCTAATGCAATTGCAGTAACTGCCATTAACCCTTGAATTATTTGTGAATCTGAACTACCTTTCATATGAAATCCATTTGTACCAAAGTCAATAAGAATATGTGCTTCTGATTGGCAACCGACCACTCTAGTTTCATTTGTCCATTTAGATGAATCTAATTCATCAATCTCTTCTGCGAATTCAAATAACATTTCATATCTCTCCATTTGATCTAAAGCTTCGGAAAAATCATCTATAATCTCTTGTAATTTTTCAGGCCATTTCTCCATAAAATCACCTATGCAAAACGTTCTACAATAGTTTTTACTGCGTTTACAAACTTTTCAGATTCCTCCATTGTATTGTAAAAATAAAATGAGGCTCTATTTGTTGCTGTTATCCCAAGTCTCCTCATCAATGGCTGTGCACAATGGTGTCCAGTCCTTACTGCTATACCCATTGAATCAAGCATATGTGCTATATCTTCTGCATGTAATGATTCATGTAAAAATGATACTACTCCGCTAATATCTTCTTTTGAATGATCTCCATACACTTTAATTCCAGGAATTTTTTTTAATCCTTCTGCTGCATTTCTTGCCATCGACATAATATGATTGTGTGCAGATTTGAAATCTAATTTCCCCATCCAATTTATTGCTGCGGACCAACCTATTGCTTCAGCAATCCTAGGTGTACCTGCTTCAAATCGGTGTTCATTTTCTTGGTAAGTTGAATATTCCTTGAAGACTTCTATAATCATATCTCCTCCTCCTTGAACAGGTTGCATTTGTTCAAATATTCCTGGAGAAATTAATAACGCACCAATTCCAGTGGGCCCACACATTTTATGGCTAGTAACTGCTAAAAAATCAGCATTTAATTGATTCATATCTATTCTCTCATGCGCTGCTGCTTGTGCACAATCAAGTACAATCTTAGATCCTGCTTCGTGTGCAATTTCAACCAATTCTTCAACCGGGTTACGTGTTCCTAAAACATTCGATGTGTGTATTAAGCATACTAATTTTGCACCATTAACCTTAGACCTATAATCGTCTAAATCTAATTGATATGATTCTGATTCAACATTAACCCATCTTATTTCTAAATCCTTTTCTTTTGCAAGCATCTGCCAAGGCACAATATTTGAATGATGCTCCATCTCTGATAAAACAATTACATCTCCTGAATTTAGATTTGCTTTACCCCATCCAAGAGCACATAAATTCAATGCATCTGTAGTTCCACTAGTAAACAAAACCATTCCTTCAGAAGGTAACCCAAACCAATTTGCTACAGATTTACGTGCTTGTTCAAATGCTTCTGTTGCTTCTCCTGCTAATGCATGTACTGCTCTATGCACATTGGAATTATAATTCCTGTAATAATCATTCATTGCATTGATTACTAAATTTGGTTTTTGGGAAGTTGCAGCATTATCAAGATAAATCAGCGGTTTACCATTAGGTAATATGCGCCCCAATATTGGAAACTCGGTTCTTATTAAGTTCATATCAGATGTTAATTTCATATTAAACCACCAACCCACAATCTAAGTGTACCAATAGTCGTGCTTGTGCCCATTCAATTAATTTTTTACTTGGGAACCCTACAAAAGTAGACATTAAAAAACCTTCAATAATTAGTGATTTTGCTTGTTTTTCATTTAATCCTCTACTCTTTAGATAGAATAATTGTTCTTCACTAATAGGTGCACTTGATGCACCATGTGAAGCTAACACTTCATTTGCAAGTACTTCTAACTCAGGTATAGAATTTGCTTTTGCATTTTCAGAAACTAATAAATTTAAAAATTTTTGTCCTGCATCTGTATTTTGTGCATCGTCGTTAATTATCAATTTCCCAGTAGTTGTATTTCTACTCGAATCATCACAAATAGTATGAGCAATTACACGACTATTACTATTTCCACATTCATGAATAATTCTTAAATGGATATCATCATTTCTTTTATTTTTCCCATGTATTGCTATTTTTTGATTGTAATCTACACCACGTCCCTGAATTAATGCACGTACATCTGATTTACAATTCGAACCGCCAACGGATAATGTTGCTGAATTCATTTTAGAATTCTCTTTTAAAATAAAATTTTCAGCGCGTAAAAATACCGAGTTTTTATTTAATTGATTAACTAAAAGTTCTGAAAAATGCGAGTTGTGTTGAATAGAACCTTCTCTCAAAAACCCAAACCATTCTGTATCTCCTTGAATTGAAGTAATTAATTCTACATCACTATTTGAATTATTTTCAAGAACTAAATGAAATGCTGAAACATACCCTGATACATTTAATTCTAATAACAGTGGTTGATCGATTTTTGTATTTTCTGGAATAATTAATTTGTAACATGAGCCTTTACAAATTGCCCTGATAAATGATGCTGAAACCTCAGGCTCAAATGGTTTATTTAAGGGGTCTTCTTTTGTTTCCTCTAAACTAATTTTTTCTGGCAGAGTCCCATCTAAATATGTTAAATTAGCCTTAACAAAAATCACATCTTTAGGAATCTTTGAAAACTCTCCAAGTGGATGTACCTTTTTCCAAGGAGTGTATCTCCAAAGATGTTCCGTTTTACTTGGTTCTGGATATTCAAGGTATTGCTCTACAAGATTCAATAAAACACCTCAACCAATTGATCCTTCCATTTCTATTTCTAATAATCTATTCAACTCAACAGCATATTCCATTGGCAATTCACGGGTAAATGGTTCAAAAAAGCCGTTTACAACCATAGACATTGCTTCTTGTTCAGAATGACCTCTGCTCATAAGATAGAATAATTGTTCTTCTGACACTTTTGCAACACTTGCCTCATGTTGAATGTCAAAACTAGAATTTGAAACTTCCATTGTAGGATATGTGTCTGATTGACTTTCTTCATCAAGTAATAATGCGTCACAAATCACATTTGATTTGCAATTATTTGCTTTTTTGGAAACTTGAACTAATCCTCTATAGGATGAGCGGCCTCCATTCTTAGAAATGGATTTAGACAAAATATTACTTGTTGTATTACTGGCAAGATGATGAATCTTTGATCCTGCATCTTGATGCATTCCTTCACTAGCATAAGCCACAGAAATAACCTCTGCATGCGAACCTTGACCTTTTAAGATTACAGCAGGATACTTCATAGTCAATTTAGATCCAATATTTCCATCAATCCACTCAATAGTTGAATTCTTGTATGCAACTCCTCTTTTTGTAACTAAATTATATACATTATTAGACCAATTTTGAACAGTTGAATAACGTATCTTTGCGTCATCATGTGCAATCAATTCAACTACAGCCGAATGTAATGATTCTGTTGAGTAAGCCGGTGCCGTACATCCTTCTACATAATTTATTGAAGAACCTTCATCCGCAATAATTAATGTTCTCTCAAATTGACCCATATTTTTAGCATTGATACGAAAATAAGCTTGTACTGGCATCTCTACATGCACTCCTTTTGGAACATAAATAAAAGAACCCCCGGACCACACTGCAGTGTTTAAAGCAGAAAATTTATTGTCTGTATAAGGAACAACTGTGCAAAAATATTTTTTTACGAGTTCTTCATGTTCTCTCAAACCACTATCCATGTCTAAGAAAATCACTCCTTGAGACTCTAAATCTTCTCTAATAGAATGGTAAACTGCTTCGGATTCATATTGGGCTGTTACTCCACCTAACCATTTTTGTTCTGCTTCTGGAATCCCTAATCTATCAAAAGTATTCTTAATTTCTTCTGGGACATCGTCCCAATTTTTTTCGGTTTTATCGCTTGATTTTAAAAAATATGTAATTGCTTCAAAATCAATATTATTCAACATTTCTTCATTACCCCATTTAGGCATAGGCCTTTCCAAGAAATGATGATATGCTTTTACACGCAATTCTGTCATCCAATTTGGCTCGTTTTTTAATTCGCTAATATCTCTAACAACTTGTTCACTTAATCCATTATCAAACCGTATTACGGATTTTTCGGTGTCGCTAAAACCATATTTATATTCAGAAACTATATCTTCTGGATTCGTGTTTTCCTTCATGCTTTAACCTCCAGCCAATCATATCCTTTATTTTCAACATCAATAGCAAGTTCAGGTCCTCCTGTTTTCACGATTTTTCCATCAATCATGATATGAACAATGTCTGGTTTTACTAATTCTAACAATCTTTGATAGTGAGTTATTACCAAGCAACCGGCATATTTCGCTACAGAATTTATTCCTTCCGAAACTAGTTTTAAAGCATCTACATCTAAACCTGAATCTGTTTCATCTAATATAGCAAGTTTGGGATTTAACAATAATAATTGTAATATTTCCATACGTTTCTTTTCTCCACCAGAAAAGCCATCATTTACATATCTTGACAAGAATGACTTGTCAATTTCTAAATCAGACATTTTTTCCTTGAGTAAAATTCTAAATTCTTTTGCAGACAGTTTGACATCACTAATAGCTGAAACTGATTTTCTTAAAAAATTGCCAACTTGAACTCCTGGGATTGCCATTGGGTATTGAAATGAAAGAAACATTCCTGCCTTAGCTCTTTCATCAACAGAATATTCTAATAAGTCCTTGCCAATAAATTGAATTTCTCCCTTTGTAATTTCATAAGCAGGGTGACCCATCAATACATTTGCAAGTGTTGATTTCCCAGATCCATTACGACCCATTATTGCATGGATTTCTCCTAAATTAATTACTAAATCTAACCCTTTTATTATTTGTGTTCCTTCAACAGAAACATGTAAATTAGAAACTTCTAGTAAACTCACTTTTTTTGTGGTCATCTAGTTCACTCTCCTGAGTCGTATGCCTCTGTCTGTTCATTGGACGCAAGTCGGGTTAGGCTCGGATAAACAAGCGTACAAACCATCCTTTATGAAACGATGTTTTTACTCCTAAACATTTAGGCATTCCTAAAAAATAATGTGTTTTAAACAATTTCAAAAACCTAATACTCCTGCAAGTCACATGGAGGACGAGGATTTAGTTGATATGTACCGCTCTGAATCCTCGAAATCGATTTCTGACGAAGCAGAACGCCGCTTAAATTCCTCCATTTCAATGAAAGAAAGAATTAGATTACGTTCATTATCTTTAATAAAATTAATTTCCGAAAATAATGCCCATGTTGACCTCATTCCTGCATTATTAGAACGTTTAGGACCCGTACGTACTGCTCTTGATGGACATGGAGGAGGGATTGTCATCAATAATATCGTAATTATTAATGATATTTCTTTAGATTTAATTTTAACATTAAATGGTTCTTGCATTGCTTGTGGAGCCGCACCAGCTACATTAATCGGAATAAAAGAAGATTTAGAAAATGATTCTGAAATAAATTCTATCTTTTTTGATACTGCACTTTTAGAAACCTTTGATGAATTGTCCAAAGAATTCTTAATTACTCAAACGAATATTTTGTTTAAGAGCACTTGAAGTAGAAGTTTGCCTCGGGGTAATTAGATGGAGCGCCCAGAGCCTGAGCCTTGTCGTGAAAGCGATATTGGAAAATTCGAAATAATTTCAAGAGATGGTGCTGCAAGAATAGGGAAGTTCTACACCAAACATGGTGTTGTAAATACTCCCACATTATTACCTGTAATTAATCCTAATATTCGGACTATCGAACCAAGGGATATGTGGGATAATTATGGTGTTGAATTCTTAATCACCAATTCATACATAATTCGAAATTCAGAAAAATTAAACATTAATGCAAAAGAAAATGGTGTGCATTCATTACTAAATTTCCCAGGTGCAATAATGACTGATTCGGGAACTTTTCAAAGTTATGTATATGGAGATATAGAAGTAGAGCCTGCAGAAATAATAGAGTTTCAAAAGGAAATTGGAGTGGATGTTGCAACTATGCTAGATGTATTTGGAAAACCAAATCTAAATTTTGAAGAATCAAAAGAAATCGTAGAAGAAACTGTTTCTCGTTCTGAAATTTCAATTAAAACAGCAGAAGGAATGATGTTAAATGGCCCAATTCAAGGAGGCTTGTTCTCTGAGTTAAGGGAACTTTCTGCTAAAAAAATGTGTGAGTATGATTTTACCATACACCCAATAGGGGGCATAGTTCCATTAATGGAGAAACAAAAATATCTAGAATTAATTAAAATTATTAGTTCATGTAGAAATTACGTTCCACCCTCACGTCCAGTGCATCTTTTTGGATGTGGACATCCTCATTTATTTGGCATCTCTGTAGCAATGGGAATTGATCTATTTGATTCTGCAGCTTATGCATTATTTGCCAGAGATGACCGCCTAATTATGCCTTGGGGCACTGAGAAATTAGAACGAATTGTAGAATGGCCTACAGCATCAAATACGTTTTCAAAATTTACTCCTAAACAAGTAAAATCATTACCAAAAGATGAACGAACAATACTACTTGCTAAATTTAATTTAGAAATTTCAATGAGAGAAATGGCCAGGGTTAGAGAAGCAGTAAGAAATGGGAAAATATGGGAATATGTTGAAAGAAAATCTGCTGAACATCCCGCTCTTGGGATGGCAATAAAACATATTTTTGAATCATCTGAAATATTGGATTTTATGAAATGGGTAGAACAATCTACTGCAATTCAAAAAAATGGAGGGGTTTTGTGGTCAAAAGAAATTAACAACCATCCTTATGTAAAAGCAGCAAAAAATCTTATCGCAGAATACATCAAATTACCAAAAACTGATGCTTTTGGAAATGATGTTGAACAAGATAAATGGAATGTAATTCTAATTCATGGAGTTCGTGGTCCATGGAGAATTAGATGTAAAGAACTTATTTTTGAATTGATGTCTCGTTTTGAAAAAATACAAATTTTTGTTCAAACTCCGATTGGAATTATACCTTATTCTTTGGAAGATTTTAATCCATTTGCACATATTAATGGCCCAGGAGAAATCTGGAATTTTAACACGGATGATTTTGAAATAACATGTAATTCATTAACAATTATTAATGGTTCAACTGGACCACATAAGGCTGTTGAAGAATTAATTGACTCAGGTATTAAGTTGAGTGAATCTGAATTAAGCGAGGATGAAGTTGAAAAATATTTAGATTATGTTTCAGTAATAGCAAAAACTGCGTTATACGCCAAACTAGACTATAATGCATCAGAAGAATGGTTGTCAAGTACAAACTTTTTCAAAGGTGGAACCGGTAGAATAAGGAATGTTTTTGATTCTAATGGAATCCATATTCTTTCTCCTAGACTTGAAGACGGAGGGATTACATTAACAATTAATGGTGCAAAGAAATTACATGAATACTCTAAAATTGGGTTATGTAAAATTCCAATAATCAAAATCGATGAAGGTGCAGTGCCATTTGTAAGTAAAGGAAGAAATGTAATGCATGGATTTATTGATTCTGTAAATGAAACTCTTCGACCTGGAATGCCATGTTTAATTGTTGATCATGAAAACAACTTAATCGCACATGGAATTTCTTGTTGTACAAATTCAGAAGCAATTGATTTAAAAAAAGGTGTAGCTGTAAAAATAAAATCAGGGATAAATTAACTAATACTTCAATACATGACATTGATAGGATTGGACCATCTGACATATACTATCCTGAGGGTTTCATGTGAGTACAGATAATGTTGTAGAAACAATCAATCTCATTAAATCATACGGGAAACATGTTGCTTTAGATTCTATTAATTTGAAAATTAAGTCTGGTGCTACTGCACTTCTTGGCCCAAATGGTGCAGGAAAATCCACATTATTCAAAACCATACTTGGATTGATTAGTACTACTTCTGGTGAAGGATTTGTTCTAAATCACAATATTAAGGAAGAAGGGCCACTTATTCGTTCAAAAATAGGATATATGCCAGAATATGATTGTTTAAATCCTGATTTAGAAGCTATTCATCAAGTTGCATATAGTGGTGAATTATTAGGAATGAATCCCTCTGTTGCAATGCAAAGAGCTCATGAAGTTCTAGAATACGTAGGATTAAAGGACCAAAGATATCGAACCGTAGATACTTTCTCAACTGGAATGAAACAATCAGCAAAATTAGCATGTGGATTGATTCATGATCCTGAATTATTAATTGCTGACGAGCCAACGAATGGACTTGATGCTGCTCATAGAGACTTTATGTTAAATACATTAAGCCAAATTGTAAATCAAGGTGAAAGAAGTTTAATTATGGCTAGTCATTTAATGAATGATGTAGAACGAGTATGTGAGAGAATTGTTATGCTTCACAAAGGCAAATTAATTGCTCAAGGTAAAATTGAGGACTTAAAAGCAATAGAGAGAGAAGTTGAAGTTCATGCATGGGGAGGAGCCTCAAAATTAGAAGAATGTTTGGTTGATGGTGGATTAAAGGTTCGAAGAACGGGTAGGGTGTTAAGAGTCGTACATGTTGATGATTCAACTTACGATCAAATCATTTCAGCCGCTGCAAAATCTGAATGTCAAATTAGACGTATGCAAGACCATGAAGCAAGCTTGGAAGATTTATTCATTAGAATCATGGAAACTCTTGGTTATGGGGTTAAAAGTTCTGATGAACTTTTAGAAAATAATCCTAACATAAGACATGTCGATGCTCCACCAGAACTCAAAAATAGTGAGGCTTTACTATGACTGAAGAAACAGCAATAGATTCTGAATTCCTTGGAAAAGAAGGTGCAAATGTTACAGGATTTAGTAGAATGGAGGCTGCATATGGCTCAGGGGATGGTGATGAAGAAGCAATTGCAGCAGTAGCATCTTCAGCAAATGCAGAAGTTGGGACAATTTTTGAACAAATTTACAGACCATGGAATGGCACATTAAATACAAGATGGGTTAGAAATTGGTCAATACTTAGACATCATATCTATGGTATGTTTTCAAAAGGTCATCGTCCATGGGGATGGCCTGTAAGAATCTCATTATTGATACTTTTATTGGGGTCGATGAATGATTTATTTTTATCATTTTTAGGAAATGCAACTGGGGTTGAAGAGCTTTCACGATTATTTTCTCCATCAAGAGAAAATTTGTATGCACATGTGCTTGGTTTTTTCCCTCGAAATGTTTTCTGCTTTCCAATAGCTGCAGCACTTCTAGTAGGTGGAATGATAAGTGAAGATAGGAAAAATGGAACTAGTGCAATCTATTTTTCACGCCCAGTAAATAGAACTGATTATACAGTAATGAAATTTGTCTCTGTGGCTATTCTTCTATCTATTTTAATTGTCGGAACATTAGCAATATACTACATTGGAGACCTTGTGCTCTCTGGAGAAGGTTGGGCATATGTGCTTGATACTTTTCCATTATTCTTTGCAGCAGGGGTTGCAGGTTTCTTTCTTGTATTCACATATTCCTCAATTGGGTTAGCACTGTCAAGTGTTAGTAGAGGGAAATTCTTTCCAGCAATTGCTTTATTAGGGATAATTTTAGGAACTAAGTTTATTGCATTTTTAATTTCTCAATTATATGACGATAGTATTGTTTATCTTCTTTCTCCTTATGATTGTATAGCGCACTTAGGGCAAAAAATGATGGGGGTTTCTTCCACTTATGAACACCCATATACTTGGAGTCTTGTTGCAATAATTATAATGAATTCAATTTCATTATATGTCCTTACTGCAAGAGTTTCATCAATGGAGGTGACTAGAGAATGAATTCTAATGACTCTACCGAAAATAACTCTGCAAATACAAATGTTGTTCCAGCATTGATGTTAGATCATGTGTCAAAATGGTATGGCAATATTGTAGGGCTAAATGATGTAAGTATTGCAATAAATGGAGGAGTTACAGGATTACTTGGAATGAATGGCGCAGGGAAATCAACTCTATTCAAATTAATTGTTGGAAAATTAAAACCATCACAAGGAACTGTTAGGTTATTTGGAATAAATCCTTGGGAAAATAAAGCACCATTTAGCAAGATTGGTTATGTTCCAGAACATGAAAAGTTATATGATTGGATGACTGCTTTTGATTTTGTAACCATCATGGGAAGGTTATTTGGACATTCAAGAGATTCTGCTGAAGAACGTGCTAAACATGTATTGAAATTTGTAGGTCTAGAGGATGTAATGCACAAAGAATTGGGTAAATATAGTAAAGGTATGAGGCAAAGAGCAAAAATAGCTCAGGCATTAGTGAATGATCCAGATTTAATAATTTTAGATGAACCATTACAAGGTTGTGATCCTTTGGCTAGAACTACAATTATGAATGTCATAAGAGAATTAGGTAGCATGGGGAAAACTATTGTGGTTAGTAGCCATATCTTAAGTGAAATTGAAAGAATTACTGAACAAATAGTGATATTACATAATGGGAGATTATTAGCATTGGGAAATCTTCATGCCATTAGAGATTTACTTGACAAACACCCACATAGAATTTCTTTAACTACTAAACAACCGAGGGAATTAGCAAGTAAATTTTTGAATCATGAGTCAGTATATGGAGTTCATTTTCCCGCAGAAAATGAATTATTAGTTGAAACACATGACCTTGGAAATGTACATAGAGACATGCCACTGATTTTAGAGGAATCAGGGATTCGTGTTACGGCTATAGAGAACCCTGACGATAACCTTGAATCCATATTAGAATATTTAATGGAGGGACGATAATGTCCAACTCATCTCGGCCACTCTCGAAAAGTGTTTGGTCTAAAATTGATGTTAAGTCATGGGCAATTACCGAATTCACACTTCGTCAATACCAAACTAGGAAATCAACAGGAGCCATTGCTATGATTGGGATTTTATTGGTTACTCTTGTACTATTATTTTATGTGAAAGGCCAAACTTCAGTAATTGAGGCAATAGATCAAGATGGAGATTCATATGATTGGGATGGGGATGGCTATTCTTTAGCTCAAGAATTACAATACGGCACTAATCCAGAGAATGCTTCAGATTTCCCTAATGTACCCGCACTTCCTGCATCTAATTGGATTGATGAAGATGATTTTTCATACTCAATGAATGGCGAAAAGTGCCAAAGAAATATTTATGGTATTGTAAGTGAAGGTATTTGTCAAATTAATGTTGATGATGATGGAGATTGTGAAAGAAGTGATTGGGTTTTACAAAATAAATTAATTGGACAAGGGGGTACTGATTCTAACTATGACGACATTGACTGCTCCGTATTTATTTCTACTAATATAAATGGAATAACTATCATTCCAGACAATTTTGTTGATGAAGATCCAAATGATAATTTATATTTTCATGAAGCGGTTCATAGAGGGTTTGTTCTAGGTTTTGGAAAGATTGGTTTTGCATTTTTAATGGGTATTTTTCTTCCATTATTCCTTGCAACTGGACTTATTAGAGATGAAATGGAGTCCGAAACATTACATTATTTAATTGGGAAACCTATTGCAAGAGGAGAATTTTATGCATATAGATTAGGTGGTTATTTTGTAATGACATGGTTTTATCTTGCAATATTAACAACCATCATGAGTTTAATTACGGGATTTGTTGCACCCTCTGAGTCATTTTTTAGATTTGGAGACATTCAAATCTGGGCATCAATATTATTTGCAACTTGTTTAATGGTAATGGCATATGGCACTATTTTTTCAACATTCGGGATTTTTACAAAATACGGCATGCTTGCATCTATTTTCTTTGGAATATGGGAATTTATGATGGCAATGTTAACTCTTATTGGAACAGGTTCTTTTTTCGTTACAAGGATGTCAATTGCATTTTGGGGAATGCAAATAATTGATTCTGTTTCAACCTTTACATGGAACGATTCAGAATATCTTATTTCCAAAGGTGAATATTATGGTTTAGAGGGTAATGAGGCTTTAAGTACATTCTATAATGTTCCAAGTATTGGTTCTTCTCCGTTAACAACATTATTCATTTCATCTGCAGTTTTGATTGGAATTACATTAGTGGTGTTCTATATTGGACAATCCGCATTCAAACGTAAAGAACTCAAATGAGGGACGACAATGAAACGTTTTGAAGGACCTTTACAAGATTTATGGGAAATGCCAGACTTACCTAATATCAAACACCTCACATGGGATTGGTGGTGGTGGTTAGTAATGTGGCCATCCAAAAAATATCCTGGAAGAAGTGAACAATTAATGGTGCTATGGTCAACAAAAGAAACTCCATCAATATATGTTAACGACCATCATTGGGCTGCCGCTGCAAAACCAAATTCCACTCAAGAAAATTTACTTGTACTTCCAGGCATGGTAGCTGGCTGGTATTTTGATGGAGAAAAGATGTATGAGCCATTAGTATTACAGGAATCAAGAATTGCTGCAATCTCATCTAAACACAAAGATTGGCCTTCAAAATCAGAATTTGGTGGTGCAGTTTTTGCTCTCTGTGATCAATTATTAAGTACAGGCATGAGTGAAAACAAAGAGAAATTTTGGATGCGTATAGAATCTGACAAAGTAGCAATAAAAAGTGGTTCACCAAAAAAATTTGATATCCAAATGACTCCTTGGAATTCTGCATTGTCTAAAGCAAGAAGAAGTTTTCAAAAATATCAAAATGACCTTGGATATGATATTCTAAGAATTCATGGATGTGAAGCGAATGGAATCATAGATGATAAAAAATTTAAAGGAAGTGCTTACCTCCAAAAGGTCCGTGTTCAAGCTCCATCCGTTCCTTGGTATTGGGGCATTCTTCATTTTTCTGATGGATCATATCTTGATTGGTTTTTACCTCATTTGTCATTACTTGCATTATCTTCATCTAACAAATCGTGGCAATTAAAAGACTCATTAGAAATCCCACTAAGAAAAGCAGGATTATTTCATGATGCTAAAAGAAAAAGAAGTGAAAAATTTTCTAAACTGAAATTTAAGAAGGTTAAAGGTGATTATAGTATTGTTAATCAAAAAGGTGAAAAGGAAATTTTACCACGATTTGAAATAGAAATGTGGAACGGCAGAACAATGATTGTTTTGACTGTTAATGCTGTTTCTAGAGCCTATTGGAGTTTTGATCAACCTACAAGAGGTGGAATGATTTCTCACTTTTGTTATAATGAATATCCCTTAGAAATTTCGGGCATTGCAATAGAAGATGAGTTTGGAATTAGAACTCTTGAAGATTGGGAGTGGATTCATGGGAATGCAGAGCATAGTTGGGGTGTTTTGCACTAAAGTTCTAATAAATTTGTTTTCTTTTACAATAGTAAGTGTCAATAACGTACTATACGTGCGGAGTGTTAGGGTTGAACTATGGCAGACGGAGAAATGGATATTGAAAACATAGATGAAACAGATAAAGAAAGACGTAAATTTAACTTGATTCCTGGTGAAGATTTAATGCAGATTCACAGGCCAAGTCTTTTTGCTTTTTCAGGCATGTACATCATGGCATTTTTAGTTGGAGCTGTACATTACATTTGGACATTTATGCCTAGTGAAGCACCTGGACAAGATCCAGGAGTTATTCAAGAAATATTATGGAGTTTTGTATCAAGTTCTTTAGGTGAATCGATAGGTTTTCCACTAGTTATGCTATTCCTTGCATGGTTTAATAGATGGATGAATATCTCTTCAAGCACGAAATGGTTTACAATGACAATGATAATTATTGCTGCGCTTCCATTTACAGCATGGTTGATTAATGCATTTGCTGCAGACTCACCTGTAAATTTCTTTGATGGTTCTTATCCGTACCAAATTGCAGGTATATTTTGGATTGCATTCTTATTTGTAAATATCTATTATTTCCAAAGATCTTTCTGTTATGCAATTACTACAGATGCAGTAATTTTCAGAAAAGATTTCATGTTAACAAACAGTGTTCGAAGAATCCTGTACAGCAATTTCACAGATGTGATTGTTCAACAAGGACCAGTGGGCACCGTAATGGGATATGGGAACGTAGTTCCATTAACCGGAAGTGGACTTGGATTAGGTGAAGAAACAATTGGTATTTCAGCAGGAGCAGGTGGTGCACTCGATTCTAAAGATGGTGAATCAGCTGCAACGGGAATTCCTAAGAAAATAATCAAAATGTTCCTAGTTCTTTTGACTTCTCAAAGAACTATTAGAACTGTAAAACCAGACCCAGCAGATTGTTTCTATGGAGTTAGAAGACCACATGATGTTACAGTAGTGGTTAATGATAGATGGAAAGGTGCTGATTCAGGTTCAACACTTGAAGAAATTAAAGATTTAATGGCCGCTCAAGCTGCTAATAAGTCTGAGTAATTTGTTAATTTCATTTGAGGAAATAACATGAATCTTATTCCTCGTAGGCTTATTGCAAAAATTATTCGTGGCCTTGGCTATCATATTGAAAGTATAAAAGGAAGTGATGATTCTGAGTTATACTCAGAATATCCCTTGAAATCATTAAAAAACAAATCGTTTCTGAATATAGGTGCAGGTACATTCAATCATAAATTCTGGACAAATGTGGATTATGGATCTGAACAATATGCTAAAGTCCAAAAAAATTTTATTGAATTAAATTTAATGGAAAAACCAAAATTCCCATTTGAAAATGAATCTATTGAACTAATTTATTCAAGCCATACAATTGAACATGTAAATGATGCAGCAGTGAAAAATTTAATTGGTGAAACATTTAGAATATTAAAGAATGGAGGCATTCTTAGAATCACCTGCCCAGATGCAAATCTACTCCTTAACAGTGTTAAAAATAATGTTGACAAATACTGGATTTGGAGACATGAATGGTTTGAGAAAAAATTTGAAATTAAGCCAAACCAAATAGAGATTGAAGATTTTCTAGTAAGAGAAATTTCAACGGCTCGTTGTAGGTTTTTTGAAAACGAAATTGAGCCATTGCAACCCAAAATAATTAGAGAAAAAATTAATCAATTAGATGACGAAACATTTCTTCAATGGATGGTAGAAAAAAATGCCTTTGACGGTGAAAATCCGCAATTTCATATTAATTATTGGACTTTTGAAAAATTAAAGAAATTATGTAATGATGCAGGATTTACTACAGTTTACCATTCTGGGTTTGGACAATCACTATCTCCTCCATTGACTAATACGAAAATATTTGACAATACACATCCAAAAATGTCATTATATCTTGAAGCAATTAAAGAATAAATACATCCGTTTGATTCATAGGCATGTTACTCACAGCATTGAATATCGCGAGGGTTTAAGATGAGTGAAGAATTGATGAAAGATGCAATTGAAATGTTTAGAGAAGGCAACTTAGAAGGTGCCGTTTCAAACCTTGAAGAAAAATTAAAAGGAAATTCAGATAATGCTGTATTACACCATTCATATGCTGAGTTTGCAAATATGCTCAATATGGAAGCACAAGAGGATATGGTCCCTGGTGGGAAAATAATGATGCATTACAAAAAAGCAATGGAAATGGATGAAGAAAATGATGAATATATTGCAGATTTTGCAAGCTTCGCACTAGAATGCAGAAGAATTCCAGTTGCTGTAAAAGAATTTCAGAGATATGCTAAAAGATTAGAACTTGCAGATATTCCTGTAGATGATGTGTTATATATGGCCGCAAGAAACATAGTAGATAGTATTGAAGTTATGGATCCAGAGAAAAAGAATCCGATGGTGCAACCATGGCTTAAACAAGCACTAATTTGGTCTGTTGGGGGACTAGGTTATTCAGCAGAAGAAGCAATAGAATTAATGTCAAATGATTCCTAATTATGACTAAGTATGAAAGTTGCTATCACATTTTCATATCTTGGTAATGAATATCATGGTAGTCAAATTCAACCGTCTTTAAAAACGGTTCAGGGTGAACTAGAAAAAGCATGTAAACGCCTCAAATGGTCACCAAAGGGTGTTAAAATTAGTAGTAGAACTGATTCAGGAGTAAATGCCAGAATGAATTTTGCATTAATTGATGTTCCTGACGGAATAAAAAGAGATTTTCCTCATGGTTTACTAAAAGGATTAAATGATATTTTACCATCAAGTATTTGCATTTATGACGCAGAAGAGGTTTCAGAATTATGTAATATTAGAATGGCAAAAATGCGAACATACAGATATAGATTAGAATTACTTGATAATTGGAATGAAAAGATTGAGATTGATTTATTGAAGAATGCCCTAAACTTATTCATTGGATCACATGATTTTCATAACTTTTACAAACAAGAAGATGATAGAAGCACGATTAGGATTATTGAAAAAATAACTCCATGGCTTTCTAAAGATAATAGAATAATTGGTTTTGAAATTAAAAGCAGGGGATTTTTATGGAATCAAGTAAGAAGAATTGCAAATTGTATTCTAGGATTGCTAAATGAAGAATATTCTGAAAAAGATGTTGTTGAATCTCTAAAAACGAATGGAAGAAAATATGATTTTGGCTTAGCACCTTCAAGATGGTTGACTTTATGGCATTTAGAACATGAAAAAATTACAACAAAATCAGAATCTAGTTTTTTTGACCCTCCTTCGATAACTAATTTAGAATATGACAGGAGGGTAAATGCAATTATCTTAGAAGTTGAATCAAAAAAACATCATGCATGGCTACAACAAGAATTTGCATTAATGTTGAAATTACAACTTAATGACTAATTTTTCTTGTTAAGCCAACCTTTACTGTAAAAATATACAAGCATCAATACTGAAAATACACCCATTAGTGTTAATATTTGCCAAAGGTCAAAATTTCCAGTTCCTGCATCAAAAGCACTTACATTCATTCCAAAGATCCCTGCTATCAATGTCAAAGGAAGCATGATTGAACCAATAATACTCAAAGTAGTCATTACTTCTGTTAATTGTGCATTTGATTCGGATAATCTCATCGAAACATGAGTAAGGTAACTGTCTCTTGTTGATGTTGCTCCAGCAGAATAATTGGTTACACGAGTAACAATATCTGAAAAATTATCTGCTGTATCTTGGAAAAAGAGTAAATTATCTTCTGATAAGAAATCACTATCAGGCCTTAGCATTTGAGACACCATTTTATGTAAGGGCACAACAGATTTTGACATTTCTCTAAAGTCCTGTTTAATCACATGCAATCTTTCAAGTAAATCTGAATATTTTTTTGAGGGATCAAATACCTGATATTCTAAAGTATCTAATATTGAGGAATAGTCCTCCAACATCTCTGTCCAATCATCAGCAACAGCATCCAATAATTCGTACAATAAAAATTCAGGACCTCTTTTTAATTGCTTTTCTAATCTTGCAGATCTATATCTTCCTTTGAATTGATTAATTGCTGGAATCTTTGAATGTCTTACAGTAACTACATTGAATTCTGTTAAAAAAACTCTAAGATATTCTGTATCTAATTTTTTATCTTGATCTCTTGCTTTAAACGCAACAAAGCGATGATTTTCAAAACGTTCCGCCCTACTTACTGGAATATCAAAGCAATCTTCTACAGCTAAAGAATGAAATTTCATTTTATCTAAAAGAAATCTGCGAATCTCTTGTGTTTCTTCCTCTGTTTCATTAATTAATCTAATATCTATCCATGCTTGTTTTAATTCTGCAATCATTTCATCTAACTCTTCGAGTTGTACCTTTTTTCCACCAAGACTCGCATCAACACTAGTGTACACTCGAATAGATGCCATGTTTGAGGCCTGTCACCTTCACTTATGTGTCTTACGTGTGTAACTTATTTATTTGATTTCAATATTTACAAGATCTCCATCTTTTACGTCCATCGATTCTCTAAGGTATTTTGAAGAAATTATCTCAATTACATCCACATGACGTGTTAAGTCTGGAATTAATATGGCTGAGGAAATTAATTCCGAGTTCCCTGATTTTATTTTACATAATATTGCATTGGCTCCTCCAAAACTTTTCCCCTCTCTTAAAAACCCTCTAATTCTTAAAAGTTCTACTTCAGAAATATCTATATTTTCTGATTCAGCAATTAATGATTTAGAAATCCCAAGTGTATCAATACCTGCTTTTTTCCTCATTGAAATAAATTTACTTAAATCTGATTCTTCAACATTTAGGTTAAGGGTCCCTGGCCATGCTTGCTCCCCTAATATTGCAAAAAATTGTTCTTGATAGTGCGGTTGAGCCATAAAAATTGATGCTCTTCCCAATCCGCTAGAAACTGTTCCTTTAAGTCGCATTATTTACGCCCACTCATGTCTTATTCATCAACTAATAGGATGAAATGATTGCAAAACTACAATGGCCGCTCCATATCTCGGAGGTTAAGTGAAGATATGCCTGGAGACCAATCATGGATGACGGAAAAATATTCAAATCTAGTTGAACAAGGATTAGATTGGAAATTAAAAGCATTAGAAACTGCATCAGAACCTCGTTGTATTGTAGACGGTAAACAAAATATCATGTTATGTGCAAATAACTATCTAAATTTGACAACTCATCAAAAAGTGGTCAATGCAATGATTGAAGCTACTCAAAAATTCGGTGC
>Ga0066862_10000073_pt1 | contig 34435 bp, 24 predicted proteins | sample ETN02SmetaG_FD_66431 | JGI IMG/M metagenome (GOLD analysis project Ga0066862, IMG submission 66431) | Marine microbial and viral communities from oxygen minimum zone, Eastern Pacific Ocean - ETNP2014F10-02SV255 | ecosystem: Environmental > Aquatic > Marine > Oceanic ... | reverse complement strand
TCTAATAATTAAATCATTAGTATCAGTTGAAATAACATTACCACTAAATCTTAAATCATCATTGACACTAAGAGCAGTTGTACTGTTATTAGGACCAATCTTAACAAGGTTAATATCTTCAAAGATTAAATCAGCCACCGCCAATCTATCCCATAACATATCAGTAGTACCGTTTGCCTGAGTACCAGATGTATGAGTTGGTTCGTTACCTGAAGTAGCAGATGTACCAGCAGATGTTACCTTATACAGGTTGTTCTTATACTTAACATAATCATCAACTGCATACGGAGTATTTGCTGCCCATTCTGTAAATGCGGGAGCAGTAGTGTTAAGTGAACGTAATTTCTTTGTATTAATGAACTCTAAGTAATTTGGAGAAATACGAATAGAGTTAACATTATCGTTAATGAACCAGTGAGTGTTATCATTAGCACCAACTGTTTCTTCTGCCAATAGATATGTGTTTCCATCTAGGTCTCTTACACCACCAAGTGATGACCAAGATGTTGTATTAGCAGTATAACCTTCATACTGATTGGAATCAGTGTTATATCTTATACAACCATTCTTAACAATTCCTGCAACAGGTCTTGATAAAGAATCACCTGATGGAACTGCAATTGCAGAAGTTGTATTAATATCAACAATTCTTCCTGTATCTGGTGATAGTTTAATATCGTAACCAGCAAGAGAATTAATAGATGCATCAGATGCTAATAACTTTAAGTTATCACCCAATCTAAGATCAGGAGAATTTATAAAACCACCTACGGTAGCATCTCCAGTAGAAACGTCTACACTCCAAGTTGTTCCAAACTTAATATTATTTGCTGTTAGGGTAATATCATGAGAAGCAGGATCGTCAACTGTAATTGTTATCGGAGTTGCAGAAGTAATTGCTGGAATAGCAGCAGTAGTTAATGTTGCAGTATCAGAACTTAAGTTGTTTACAGTACCTGTTGTAATAGTAGCTGTTGTACTCTGTAGATCTATTGCACTAAATGCACCTGTTAGAACATCACCCTTAACGATTTCCTGTACAACAACCTCAGTAACTTGTAACTGGAATCCACTACCAAATGTCTTAGGGTTAACTGTGTTAATAGTAAATGATGCTTCCTCATTATCTTCACCACCTTCGTTAACGTGAGCAGCTTGTTCAGTACCACAATAGTAATAGAGTGTTGGTGTAGTCTCAGTAATCTTAATCGTTAGATCAGATCCTGTTCTTGTTACACCTGTAGTATATTCAGCACCATAGATGTTAAGAATAACACCACCAGCAGTTGTTGGATTCTCACTAAGAGTTATTTGTGTACTACTATCAACAGAAGCAATAACAGTTGTGGAAGGAATAATACCATCACCACTAACTTTAGTGACAATCATACCCGCCAACATTCCAGTTGTGGAAGCAAGAGTTACTTGCTTAGTAGTAGTTGCTAAAGTTGCAGATACATCCTCAAATCTACTAGGACCCCACTGACCATCTCTAAACTGTGATAGAGAGAATATGTGACCACCTAAAGTTCCTGAACTTAAATCAAACTTATAACTGTTACCAGCAAAGAGTGTTCCACCAGGTGTATATTGAACACCATTACCATCTCCTTTATCAATGTAGAAACGATATTCATCAGCAACCGCTGAAATCTTATCCCCTGTAGTTGGGTTACCAACATCTTTAACCAAATAATCATTAGCAGAAATTGATAATTTATCAACAACTATCTTCTGTATGAATCCACCACTAGCACTAATTTTTCTAATAACAACAGCAGTTTGAGCACTACCCACACTACTAACTGTTAACACAATATTATCAGCAGGAGTTGCACCACCAACTAGAGCACCAGCAATAGTTATAGTATCATTTGCTGCGTAGAAACTACCAGGAGAATCTGTGGTTATTACAGCAGATAGTACTGCTCCAGAATTATCACGACTAACATCGAAGGTAGCGTCAACACCATTATTGTTACTCGTAGATGCAACACCAGTATAGCTTGCATCATTCGCTGCACCTATTGTTGTAGATGTTGTGATTGTTGCAGCAACAACTGAACCACCAGCATCTCTAACACTATCTCCTACAGCATATGCTGAATCTGCAAGATTACCAGCATTAGGTGTTAGTACAGAAACTTCTCCATTAGTTACAGTATAAGTTTCTGGTTGAACAAGTTCAAATGCAGAAACCTGTAACACGTCTCCTACAGTATATCCATTACCCCCATCAGCAACACTAACATCACTGATAACACCTAATTTATCAATGGTATATGCAAATCCACTACCAGCACCAAACTCAGGTTCAAAGTTAACAACTATTGCACCTGGTGTAGATGGTGTAATTGATAGTGTTAATTCCGTAGCACTATTAATAGCTGATATAGTAGTTCCAGTAATTAGTACACCTGTACCACTTACTTTATTAACGACCATACCAGATACAAGTCCAGTTGTAGAAGGAACAGTCAGTCGTGATGGGTTTTGGTTTGTAACTTTAATATCAGCAGCACCTGGAGTTGGTGGAGCAATACTTAAGGTAAATTGAGTTGCACTGTCAACAGATTGAATAACAGTACCTGCTGCTACTTGACCTGGATTATTAATATTTGGAATAATGTCAACAGTATCACCAACCATAACCCCTGTTGTACTAGCAACAGTAATCTGCGGGTTGCCTGGTTCAACTGTTTGAACAGAAATAGTTAAGTCGTTATTTGGAGTAACACCACCTACTGAAGTACCTAGAATAACAAGTTGATCTGATGGTAAATATCCTGTACCAATATTAGTAACTGTTACATTATCATATGATGCATTACCTCCAGCATATAAAACCTCAACAGTAACAACAGCACCACTACCAGCACCACCAGTAGGACTTAGGTTTGTATATGTTTGGGATGATGATCCTGCTGCAATACCACTCCACGTAAGAGTCTGTATACCAGCGTTAGAGACGAAGTTAACACCCGTAAAGTCTAATTCACCTCTAGCGATAGTAGATACGTTTGTAACCGCTGCTGGAAGCGTTAGAACGTCTCCTCCAGTGTATCCGCTACCGTAGTTGGGAATATTATCAAGAGATTGGACAGCACCCATTGTTGCGCCACCCAATGTGTATACAAATCCAGAACCTGTTACACCAGCACCAACAGCAGACGAAGCCATCAAATCTGTAGCTGCTACACCACAAGCATCACCAGAAGTATAACTTTCTCCTGACTGACTGATATTAACTTCACTAACTTTACCTGGAACCTTTGAAATAGTATATCCAAATCCAGAACCTGTTGTTGCATCAGTTAATGTAACTCCTGCTCCCATATTAGCATGGAGAGAACAACTCACGTAAAGATTGTCTGTTACAGGAGCAGCAGGAACTACCCAAGTTATTTGTCTAGTAGTAGCAGATTGATAATTAGCAAGCCAATCTGTTGTATTCACATTAGAACCATCTAATGTGTATGTAATTCCGTCTGTGCTAATACTAGCAGTATCGTCCTGTGTTGTAGAGAAAAACATTGGATGACCAGCAACAGTGCTGTCATTCAAATTGAAGATGTATGTTTTTCCTTTTAATAAATTAAAGTTATCAACTTGAGATCCATCAAGATAATATTTACCACTAGCAGCTTTAAGTACAAATGTCTGTGTACCAGCAACAGCAATTGTTGCGCCTATTACATCATTTACTGCAAATCCTGTACCAGATACCCATACACTTGCTCCAACTCCTCCAGAGAAATCCTGAATAGAACCATTTGATACAACTAAATCAACAAGACCATTGGATCCAGTACCACCTGTTACAGAAATACTTCTCCAAGTACCATTTGGATAGTTTGAACCAGCAGTTAATACACCATCAATAGCATCAACTACAAATGTTCCTTGTAAGTTTGTACCAGAACCACCTGTAATAGCAATGTTACTGTAAGTACCTGGCGTATAGTTATCACCACCATTTGTTATAGAACCAGATATTTCAGGAACAGTGAAATCAAATAATGCTCCAGTACCAGTTCCACCAATTAATGCAATGTTCTGATAAACACCAGGATCATATCCAGATCCTTGATTGGTTACTGCTCCATTAAATCCATCAACTTCAATACCCAATAAAGCACCGTCACCAGTACCACCTAAAGCAGGGACACTAGCATACGTACCACCATCATAGTTTTCACCAGCCGTAAGAATAGAAACATACTGACTATCAAGACTATTCTTCTCAATAACAAAATCTCGATAATACTTTGTAGAAGTAGCAGATAGATCTGATATCTTCTTACTGGCATGTGCAAATCCAATCACTCCAGCAGAAGGTCTATAGATACCCAACTGAGTATCATTAGTAAACGCTAGAGAAGGAGCTGCTACAGTTCCATCACCTAATCTTAACAATCCTGTTGAGAGGTTAGACCCTCCTGAAGTAACAGAAAACAGTTGAGAACTAAGTGTGTTAATCTTGACCCTTTGAGATTCAAAGGTGTCGGTTCTCGCTACATTAATTGCTGGCATTTGATACTAACTCTCGCAACAGGGATTTAATCTCAAGAATTTCTTCTTTCAACATATTTATGTCTTCCAATGCGGAACCTAAGTTCCGCGTCTTACGTCTAGCTTCTATAGCAGAAACGTCATGATTTAAGATGGCCCCTGTGTTTTGGTCTCTTACAAGACCGTCATGACCTTTCACCTTGAGATAATCCATGTGCGGAGTTTAGAACGATGCTACTGCTCTGATATCCTGAACTTTAGGAACATATGCTGGATCTACTGATTTCATAACAATTTTAACAGCGAATGATGCAAATTCAGAAATATCTGAAACGCTATAACTTAGTTCTTGGTAGGAAGATTGTTTCTCTACAACACCAGAGATAGTATTCTCACTTGTTGCAACTTCTACATTGTCTGGTACACCTGTACTATTAAAGTATACCCAGTCAATATCCTCAAAGTTTTCTTGACTTCCTGCCTTCTTAGTTCTGTAAAGAACTTGAACATTTGAAATGTCCTTAACATTAACTGTCAATTTAACATTAACAGATGATGCTGGATTGCTAATACCAATTTCCTTAGTTACATACTTAGCAATAGAAGATCCATTCTTAGATACATTCTCTGGAATGAATTCTAAACCATTGGTATAACTTACTTTTCCAACTTCTAGATAATATGCTTCATCATCTACCTGACCAGGATACTTAATTAAATCTCCTACCCTGAATATATCTGGTGTTTGACTAGCAATAGTTGCATTTCTATTATAGTCAGCACTATCTACTATCCTAGAAGTAAAGTTATCATTAATTGGTTGAGTGTCAGTTCTTACTGTCAACTCTTGTGTAACAGAATCCCACTGCTGACTTGTACCGATAATACCGTAACTTGGACTATCATAAAGTTCAGTGATAACACTAGGATTACGTGCAACTATAGTTGCTGCATCAGCAATAGAAGTAATAATCTGAGATGGATATGTGTCAACTGTTACAGTAGATCCATCTGTTAGTGAACTTTGAATACTTAAACGAATTCTTTCACCTTTCTGGAAGAACTGACTAGTCTTAACTCTGACATAAATCTCACTTCCATTAACTCTAGCAATAGTACCAGATGCTTTAGAAGTATCACCTGTAACTGTCTGATTACTTGTAACAGCAGTTCCACCATTTCCAGCAACAGTGAATTTATATACTGGATATAATTCTAGAATCTGATCCTTTCTACCAAATCTATCTTCCTTACCACTTCCACTTTCAATTCTGTTAGAAATTGTCTTAACAGATGCACTATCAAGATCAACAACTGGACTCAAATGAGACACAGTAGACGAAAGAAGTAACTTATAAGTCAAAGATTCTGAAAGTGAATTCATAGTTTCATTAATATCAGAAGCAATAAACTTCTGATTAGTGAAATAATGTGGTTCATTTAAGAATGTCTTCTCATAATCACTAGTTCTGTTATAAGAAGTATAGTTATTTGTAGTAGAATCTACAGAAACTACATTTGTAGTCTTAACAGATGTTTCAATCTTAGTACCACCTGTAGTTAAATACTGAACTTGTGGGTAAAGAACTTCATATTTTCTGTTATGTGATGCATAAACACCAGTACCACCACCAACAGCATTTCCAGATGCTTGTGATGCTGATGTAATAGTGTAAGTATCAACACCACCGTTATCTACTTGGAATAGATTAGTGTTGAAGTTATCAGCAGTAATACCTGCTGTCTCAGTTGCAGATCTATAGAATACATAGGATTTTCCTGTATCTTCAAAACCATTGTCTCTATGATCTACTCTAATAATCTTATTGTTATTCTGGAATAACTTAGCAGTTGCTGCTGTTGAAGCACTAGCGTTAGTATTAAATGGATTTGTACCAAGTAATTCATATCCTAAGTTATCATTCTTAAGTAGAAGTTCTGCTGGTCTAGTAATATTAAACTCAGCACGATATAATTTAAACTTAAGATCTTCAAATATATCCTCAGTCCAGTTATCTACGTTCTGAGATTTGTAAACTGAACCTAATGATGGTTGAGAAGTAATAACTGTACTTGTGGAAACATCAGTTTCTCCTAAACGAGATGCCCAAAGTTCGTAATCAATCGAATCTGTTTCAACTGCGAAAGCATATTCAGTGTCATTCTGAAGGTATACTGGATAATCAAACTCGAAGTATGTTGGTGTGGTTGAATTAGTAACACCAGTTTGATCTGTTGCTACACCCATCCTTACAGCAGGAGTATCTATTTCAATAGAAGTTGATATCTCACATCCACCTGCACCATTACCAATACCCTTAACAACAACTGATGGAGCTTCGGTATATCCAAAACCAGCAAGAAGGATTTCAGTATTATAAACTTTACCACCAGATACAGATATGCTTGCAGTAGCAACTGATCCACCTGCTAATTGAGGACTTTCGATAGTTAAAATAGCACTATCATAATTCTGACCAACCTTAGTTACCTTAATATCAGATAACTTACCACTATCTTTAGCAATAGTTAATTTTAACTGAGTATTATTAGTATTATTTGCTAATGTAACTGAAGGAATAGATAAATCTTCATTCTGTTTGAATGCTTTACCATTATGGTTACTAAGAACAAGTGTATATACCTGCTCATTAGTTAATGTGTATACACCAGATGCAGTTGCAACTAGATCAACACCATTCTTATCAATAACTTTCTGAATTGGACCACTAGCAGAAGAAGATAAACCAGTTACATTTTCTGCCTTAGTTATACTTACATTACCGTTAGTATATACCTTAAGGAATGTACTAGGTGCAAGAACTTTCTCTGTTCCGGGAACGACATTCTTACCAGGCTTATTGCTATCTACATTAGTAACATAAACCTTAACAGGAATATCATCACTCTTCTTACTGAAGTATAGATCAGCACCTGTCAAGAATACACCGCCATCAAAGTTTTCAACCTTAAATGTCTGAGCAAGAGGGTTAGGTCTTACTGGGTTATCTGTATTGTTATCAATTATTTGTACACCTTCATTCGCTTTGAAGTAAGATGGTTTTGTGGAAACAATACTTGCTGGATTTTCTGGGAGAATACCAGTTGCATAGTACTTAACTTCTGCATATGTATCTACTGTTGCCTTATCAGCATCAGTAGCACTAGATGTAAACCTGAATGTCTTGATACCAGTTGTTACACGAATTTCTTCAGCAGCAGTATCATAATCAACAGTATCAACATCTCCACCCCAAGTAGCATTTTCTCTTGGAGGAGCACCAGCAGGAAGTAGAACTATTCCACTAGCATTACCATTATTATCTGTAATTACATCTCCATTAAATGCAGATGGTGAGTTACCAGCAGTACCAGTAAATCTAAGGTCAGGGTTAACCCAACGATTAACATTTCTACCTTCTAAGAATACAGATATCTTAGTATTTGGTTTTAATCTCTTAACAACAAACTTAATTGCCTGACTTCTAGCAAAGAACTGAAGTGCAGTTGAAACAATCTTTCCATCTACAGTCTTAGTCTGAATACCTTTACCAACCTCATTATTCTGAGGACTTACATTAGAAGAACTCGCAACAGATGCTGTACCAACAGAAGCAGCTGCTTGTTGTGTAACAACTTCACCCAATGAATTGATAGCAGTAAATGATGGTGAAGTTCCAACCCAGTTAACTACGAATGAGTTATAAAGACTGGAGAAACTCTCACTAACAAGATCCTTAGCAAGGAATATGCTAAAGAGATTGGTATTAGTATCAACAACTAATGGTTCTACTGACTGATCATACCATTGATCAATATTTGGAGAAATTTCACCATCTCCAACATACTGTAGAACTACAAATGGGTTAGGATTTAATGTCTTAGATGCAAAATCATTTCCAAGTAAAGATAGATTTGAATATGGAAGTGTGACAATATTACCAGACTTCTTATATCCTGAAACAGATCTCTGATCCTCTCTACCGTTAACCTCTGTCAACGCAACAGAATCTTCTTTGGACTGTGGACGTAGAACAGATTGCTGACTATCGACACCACATTGATAATCAAGTGATTTTAGATTACCTAATCCATGTGTCTCGAAGTTATCTACAAAGAATCCACTCTTAAATCTATCAAGTCCGATATCATCCTTGATCTGCATATTCAATGCTTGCTGTTCAAGAATGCTTAGAGTTGTATAGAACTCTAATCTTTCAATACGTTTCTCCAACTTACCGATATCGCGCATTGTATAACGGCGATTATCAACTGGAGTAATTCTTACATCTTTACTAGACTTAGTATATGCAGGAACATATGCATAGAATAGAGGCACAGCATCTGCAATTGGGTCTGGTTTGGATGGGTTGAGTGATGAATTACCTTGCTTAACAACAAATTCACCCTTCTTATTCAAGTAGATACCATCGATACGATCTAAGTATTGAACTTGACTGAATGAGAATGTATATTCCAGATTGCTATCTGGAGCAGGAGTGCTAGAAACAACAGCACCAGCAGCAGAGAATGCTCCACTTGTATTTGCTAGTGATGATACATCTTGGAAACCAGAAATAATAGCAGTACTATCAACCTTTGGTCTAAAGTCAAATACATTCTTCAATTCGACCATGCCATGAATAACTGAGTCGAAAGTAGGAATCTCATCTTCAGGAAGACCTGCTTCATGTAAGTAACTATCAACTGTACAGAAGTCACCTTGTGATTGCTCAAAGTAATCAAAACCAATTACTAATTGACCAATTGGTGCTTGTGCTCCGGGTTTAATTACTAATCTCGATACGTCGTAAATTGTATCTCTTTGACCGTCGTCGAAGGTAAACCTGTCAGTAACGTCAGTACCAACAACAAGGTTACCAGCAGTATCAACTTCAGGGGGCTGAGAGGAAGTTCCTTCATAGACATATCTTAATTTGTATGCGTCTGAATAAGATGATATTTCAATAACTTCACTATCATAATCAGTTCCTCTGAATGGAATTACACGATCTCCAGCAGAACTTATAATAATTCTCTTATTTTTAATTGCAGTCTTAAGTCTAGGCTTAGCATTACTTACTTCAAGAGTAGCAGTTAATTTCAGTTTGGGGAATGTTCCATAATTATTTGGATCTCCACCAAAGTATTTTGCTGCTAATTGAAGTGTAATACTACCAGAAGTTAAACCACTTGCTGTATCTGTAGCAGATGTGATGGATACACTATCAGCAGGGATATAAACAATATCTCCTTTAGCGATATCAGGAGCACCACCTGGATCTAATACAGTAATAATATAATTTTCTTCGCTGAATTCAGTAAATCTCTGTGTACCATATGGCAACTGAGCAGCAAACGTTATTAAACCACCACCAGTAGATGTAGTAGCAACAAAATCTCTACGGAAATAGTACTTGATCTTACTATCATCATTTCCAGCAAAGACTTTCTGTACTTGCTTACTACCAGTAGGATAGATTAAAGTACCAGCAGCACTGTTACCTACCTTTGGACGCAACCTAACAATATTAGTGTTTGATACATCAGCAGGTAAAGCAATATCCAAATAGACTCTACTCTTAGCAGCTCCTTTTGGTTCAGTAGCATATTGAACTATAGCACGAACTAAAGCATTGTTACTATCAGAGAATTGAACTATATCTCCCTGTTGCAATTCCTTAGAAGCATCTGCACTGAAACTAGTAGATTCGATGAAGTTAGTACCATTAGCACCAAAGAAAGTAAACTCTGTTACATCTTTAATTTCTGAGAAAGATCTATCATCAACTACAACATCAGCAGTAAACTTATTTGCTCCACCTGATCCATATTGACCACCAATAGATTTAATGTTCTGTGGTGTGTATGTTGTTACAGCATTCCTTACTAGGACAGGTGTAACAGCAGCAGAATCTCCAGGATTAGATCCAGGACCATTCTTAACTGTTACTGCTGGAGGCTGAGCATAAGTAGTAGTTAATCCATTTCTATTAATGATGTCACATGCATAGATGGATCCATCATTCTTTCTCGATATAGTAATGATAGAGTTATCATAATCAACTCCATTAATTGTCAATTCCGAATCATCATTATATCCTAAACCTCTCTTCTGAACGACAAAATGAGAGATTGTATTATCCTTAGCAATCTTTATTGTGTTTCCTGCTTCATCTCTAATAGATTCACCAGATTGGAACTTACCAGATAATGTTTTGATGAAGAGTATCTTAGCAGTTGAATAGACACCGTTAGAAGCACCCTCAATGACCCCATAAGCATCACTAGTCAGTCCGAATACATATTTGCCTGTTACGAACGTACCGCCTGTTACAGGTTTCTGTAGAGTGATCTTAGTGAAGAACTGAGGATCAAAATAAGAGAATCCAAATATAGTGTTGTATGCTGCACTACCTTGAGATAAACGACCTTTAGAAAGAACAATATCAGAATCAGAATTGAATCCTAATCCCCTTTCCTGTAGTACAAAGTTACTAGGTTTAGCAGTTCCTATAACTGGTGTAATAACTTCGCTATAATCTACGATATATCCAAGAGCATTATCGTTTCCAACATCATTCTGAGCATCAGATTCAGTAAGGAATATCTTTCTTCTGAAATCTGAATCTCCTAAATCCTGTTCACGTAGTAATGACTCAAGTATGTCCTTATTAGCAGTAACTGTTAATTCTAGATAGAATACTGCATCACTAGGAGTAATGAGTGGTTTGTTAACCTTAGCATATGCCAAAGAAGATAATGGAGTAACTGATGTAGGTGCATCACTACCATCTCTTGTCTTAATAATATAAAGACTTCCTAAGAGAGTAGTAAAGTTTCCATCAGTAATAGTAGCAAGAGTATTAGTAGTATTAGTTACTTGAATAGTAATAGTCTTAACAGCAGAATTAGAATCTAATATAGATCCTCTCTTATTAAGAGTCTGTCTATGATCAGTTGATAATTCAGTTCCATTTAATCCAATAGAACCATCATTAAATGTACTGTATAAAAATACTGTAGGATATGAAGTTAGGTCAGAACCTTCTTGATTAAGAGGTATACTTCCATAAACATTGTTAACACTTAAGGTTGGTAATCCTTTAGTCTTTAATGTTACATTGTCGCTTAATACGCTTTCTTTTGCTTTATCAATTGTGAGATATTTCGTCTCTTTATTAACAATTTCGTATCCCTTAATATATGCTTTACCTGGTCCAATACTAGCGACCATCTTCTTAGATGCGTCTCCAGCAGAGAATCCATTATAAAGACCAAATTCATCTACAGCATATAAACCTTGATTACCATCTTTCTGTGCATACTCTCTAACATCAGTAGCAAAACTATCTACAACATAATCTCCACTCTCGTCAAATGTTCTACGAGCAAGAGTTTGTTCTAGTAAATTGTAATCTGTTGGTGATACTTTCTTTTGTATAACTCCTCTAGAAACTCTAAGGAGTTCAATAAAATTCTTATCAGTAATTGCATCAAGTGCAAACTCTTTTAATACAAGACCAATCTTTAATCTATGAGCACCAGGTGCAGTAGAGTTAGAAGATCCAATCGAATTGTCATACAGAGATGAATCTTCCTCTGGAGTTACAACATCTTCGACAATTGTAAATCCAACCTTAGCAGATGGTTTGTCATAATATTCGTCAATAACAAGAAGACCAGAGTCATTGCGAACAAAATAACCATTAACAAAATAGATACCTTCTTCTACCTTAACAGCAGAACCGTATCCCATTGCAGGACTTTCGAGAGAAGTAACTTCAGCAGTATCAGGGTTGGTTACCTGTATACTAGTTGGAAGTACACTACCATCTGTACCTACGACAAGCAGAGGAGTATTAACACCATCAACCACTTCTAGTGTCTCACCTTGTCTAAAAGTAGACTCAGTATTGGAATTACCACTATTAAGGTAATTAACAAAGACAGTATCTGCGGATGATTCAGTTGCTAGTTTTGTTGCTAATATAGTTCCTACTACACCAGAGGTAATACCTCTTAATTGCTGTCCGACTAATAAGGTGATGTCATACTTCTTGTAGACAATCTCTCCACCTTCGTTAATGGCTACTTCTGAAACAGAAGATAGTTTAACGTAGTCTAATTTCGTGTTTAATCCAACCTCACCAGGTATGACAAGTTCACCTTGCTTGAAGGCATACTTACCAAAAGATTCAATCTGATTCTGAAGAATAGATTGAACCTGAGTTAATTCTCTACCCTGTATTGAGTAACCAGGACGAAATAGAATTTTATAAAAATTCTTATTTACGTCAAAGTCCTCGTAATAAGGGCTTACATTAAGGTTTGTCTTCTGTGGCATTTTACTATCGCCAATACTAGCAGCTTATCTTTAGTATTTAGCGTAGTAGAATGAACTTAGAACTCAATAACTAGTTTGATATCTTCGATCTGATCAGGAGCACGAGTGATAAGACGGCGGTTTTCGATGTAAATTACATCACCTGAATTATTCTCGATCTCTGGATTAGCAAGACCTGAAGCAAATGTAGATCCTAATAGTGAATTGGAGTAAGAAGTATCTACTGTACCAGAAGCGGCAGAAAGACCACCACCAACGGCGTTAGAACCATTACTCTCAAATGCTCTTACAACACCACTATCGGCATGTTTGTCATTTACTTGGATATACTTAAGAACTCCAGTAGTTGTTTGACCTTGATCTAATGTCCAAGAAACTACAGTACCTTTAGCAGTACCACCTGTTACTGTTTGTGTGATAACTTCATCAGGAATGAAGTCAGCAGTTGCTCCAGTAATCTTAAGTGCTTTCAGTCCACTCAATGTATCAGCAGTGGAGAAAGTTGTTGTTCCATAATTGAATGGGTCTTTGATAATTCCAATACGACGGAAGTCGTTATCTACAGGGAAGTCTCCAGAACCCTCAGCATAAGTTAGACGAATGTTCGTCATAACACGCTTACCATTTAATTCTGTCTCGAAGTCTGATCCATGTCCACCTTGTGTGGGAAGAATAACTTCAATAGCACCAACAGCAGAAGCACCAGTTGCTACAGCGTTAGAAAGTCCAGCATTACTGAATAGGTTACCATTACCTAGTAAAACATTAGCGTAGGTATAACCTGTTCCACGTGCTTCGATTTCAGCAGATGTGATAGTTCCAGAACCGTCTGTGGCGAATTTAACCTTACCACCTGTTCCGTCACCTTTAATACCTGTGTATAGAGTCTGTGAAGCAGGAAGACCTGATCCAGCATTCTCAATAAGTGCAACATCAACAGCACCAGCGACTGCTAAAGCCTCAGTTGCTTGACGAGTTGCGTTTGTAGTAAGAACTATAGGTAGGAAATCAGAAGAAAGGAATTTTAGAACATCATCTGTTGGGACGGTGTACATATACTTCCAAACATATTTCGCACCAGTAGTCTCAGTATAAAGACCTGTTCCAGATGCATAGTTAGCACCTGTTGTTAATGGTTCCTCAGTAGCGTTCTGTCCAGTAGCGTTACCAGGTCCCTCTCCATTATAGAGACACTTAAATATCTCGTATGAGGAGTTCATAACATAGAATTTTGCGGTAGAGATGCCATCCTGTCCTGTGGCAGTCTGCTTACCAATTTGACCACCGCCACCAGGAGTAGCAGAATAGTCGGGCTTCCACATGTCAAACTTAGGGTTGGCTACCAAGTCCCAGTTGTAACGACGAATAACTGTACGTGCATAAGCACCAGTCACACGTTTTGCGGCAATTATCTCATCATATAGATTAACTTTCTCTGTTGCGTTATCCAAAGGAAGAGGTGGCACATCCTCAGTAGCATAACGGTATACACCAGACTTTGCTTCAGCACCAGTGTCAGATCCACCTGATCCACCAGTTCTACCTTTTAGAGTAGATCCTAGAGTAGGAACAGAGTTAACACCAGAACTTCCAAAAACGTCGGTAAGAAGTAATGCGTTATCGTAAACCGCAGCAATCGTTGCTCTAAAAGCAGTTGATCCGTAAGTGCCTACGTATACTTCTTGTCCTACTACAAATGCAGTAGCGTTCTGAGAGTGGATTTCTAGATTTGCCTTCCAAGGTTGAGGTCTTCCTACGAAGAAGTACATCCTTGAACGTTCGGCACTAGTATCCGTAGCACCCTCAGTTAACGACTCTAAGAATTGAGTCGCATTAAAAATTCTAAATTTATCAGAGATAATAGCAGCCATTTATTTTACCGACGTGTTTTGTGCCAAAGTTATTTATATTTATACAGTTTATGTTGGGTGATACGGAACTAACTCGTGTCCAGAAGCAATATTGTTAGGACCAGAGGTGAGCGTACACCCTTCAAATGTTGTAGCAGTTTTGCTGGTGTACTGTATAACTGTACCACCAGACGTAAATATGTAGCCAGTATCTGGCCAATAAGTTGTATCTTGTACTACGATATTACCACCTATTGTACCTGCGGAACTAGTGATGGCCACAGGGTTTTGGGTAGATGGTCTACCTAGATTGAAGTAGTCTCCACTGAGAGTATAATTAGAATGAGTTCTATCGGTGAAATCTTTAATTGCCATCGAAGCAAAGATTCTATCAAGTTCTCCAATGGTCATTCCAGAAACATTGGACGCGCCAACGTCATGTCCTGTCTGATCCCACATACCAATAGTAGACCCAATATTACCAATAATATAATCTCCGCGATACTCTACCTCTCTACCAAATACCTCGTTTACAATTGTAATTATAGTTCCATCTCTCTTAGTAACAGTATATGGTTCAGGAATATCAACGAAATTACCATTTCTCTGTTCAATAGGATCTGGTAAGAATGCAGTTTCCTGATACCTATCAACAATACCAGTCTCAGGTGGCATTACAACAATTTCTCTGGAAGTATCATGAGGACTCTGCTTATCTACTTCAATCTGATGTTGATATATGGATTCTCTAGAAGAACCAGCAGCGGCACTTATTATTGAACAATCAGATACTTCAGACTCGATCTTAACGATACCAGCAGGTATGACAGAAATTATCTCTGGAACTTGACGTAAATATGTGCCAGCAGCATGGAACTTATCTGTAGTTCCATATAGAGCACGATCAACATTTAAGAAACGATCAGATAGCTTCCTCCAATAACGAACACGTTCATCACCTATCAACAGATGACCATTAGATGCAAAACTACTGGTGTCTGGGATGTAGATAATACTATCACCGATATTAGTATCAACGTTAGTATATGCAGCATCCTCAAAGTAATTGATATTACCTAATGCTGTATTATGAATCTCATGAACTAAAGTAGAAACGATACTCTTTCCAACTGTAGTAATTGAAGCAAGAGGTATGATATCCTGAAGTTCTGCACTTACAACAGTTGCTTCCCACTGATTTCTCAGTGCTCCACCTTCACCTTCGATCAGTACAGGTGCTGGTTCAACAAAAACAAGTTTTACAGTAGCAGGTTGTATAGGTCCAGATGGCATATCAAATCCAGACTGTCCTTCTGCAATATTATCAGTATCAATCTGAAGCTCTGCTGTTATCTTCCTAGTAACATCAAGAGGACTATTGAATAAAGTACTTGAGAATGAATCGATACCTTGAACCTGAGTACCAAGAATAGTAATCCTAGATGCAGAAGTAGCACCCTGTCCAATCTGAACTTGAGGAACCATCTCAACATTAATAAGAGATACACCAATATCTCTTTCAGTTAAGATATCAAATCTTCTAGCAACTACAATGATAGGTGCTTTGGTATATCCAGAACCACCATCAAGTAGATCAACACTTATTACTTGACCTTTACTTACAACAACTTCTGCTTTTGCACCACCACCAGTACCATCTTCAGGAATAAATTCCAAGACAGGAGGTGTAAAGTATTGATATGCAGTAGGTTGAGTTAATGGATCATAACTACGACGGTTCCATGTTAAAGCAGTAACTTTACCACTACTAACAGTTGCAACAACACTAAGACCCTCACCTCTAGTGATACCAGCATAACCTTCTACTGATACAGTACTATAAACATCATCTGTTAATTGTTCTCCACCTCTACCATCTTTACTTGTAGTACTTTCAGGTACTTTCTTAATTCTTCTAAATTTGTCTTCACCTTCTACTCTTACAAGATCTCCATTAGACAGAGAAGCAAATGGATTTCTATATGTTTTACCTAATGTTGTACCATACCAAACAGCATTATCACTATTCAATATCTTCCTACCAGTAGAATCCTCTGTGAATGTTAATGTAGTATTGGTAAATTCAGAATCTGCAAATGTAAATGTCTTAGTGTAATCTGTCTTAGTAGCAAAGATCAGATCCAATCCTGCTTCAACAGCAGCATTTTGTGATTTAATACTAAAGGATAAAGTAGATGCAGTCTTATAAGCACTACTTACTTCACCAATAACATTATATGTACCGTTAGATCTTACTTGCCAACAATGTATTCCAGTACCTACCTTCTCACCCATCCAAGAATAAGTAAGGAAGCTATCAACCTGTGCAGAACTTGTATCTAGTACAAATGTACCATAGGCAAAGTAGGTATCAGGAGAGAAATCGTATATGTTTAGAGTTTGACCAGCATCTCTACCATAGAGGTAACGCATGTCAATCTTCATTTCCTTCTTAATAGGAACATTGAAGAAGATATTTGGTCCTGCTATTGTATAACTATATCCCTGTCTCTGTAAGACTCCATCTAAGAAGACATACAAATAATCTTGAAGTTCAACAGTTTGTGAAGTCTTATCTTCTACATCAAGAATTAAGAATGGACCAGATTTTACATCGTCTACTAAATCGTAGTCGATAGTAAGACGTTTATAATTACCAACACCAATTCCTGTTACTTTCTCAACAGCAGTTGCTTCACCTAAACTCTTAGCACCAAGATCTTGATCCCAAATAGGTGCAACGCTAAACTTCAATACATTAGGTACTGTAGTCCTATCAATGAAATATGAATCTTGTGATATAGCAGCACTATATTTTGGTGTCTGAAGAACTGCATTAATAGTTAAGAATAGATCTTCATCTACATCAGTATCTACAGCACTACCATCTTCCCAATACAATTCAAAATCTGTATTCTCTCCGTCAACATAATCTGGGTTTCCTCTAGTAACAGCTCTGTCACTAAGAATATCTTGGAAACTATCATATAAAGAATCAACAGCAGAAACTACATCATCACAATCCTTAGCAATTAATAGAGGATCACTGATGATATTATAATTTGTATATGTTGCAGTAGTAGTCCAATTACCAGTCTTCGGTGAATTTATATCTGTTGCTACTACTAATCCTTCTCCTTCTGTAAGAACTGTTGCAGTAATTGTAGCAAATGTATCAAGTGCAGATGCTACCTCAGCACAGGCAGGTGATAACTTATCAGCTGTAATACTGGTGTCTGGATTAGGATCTATAGTAGAGTTAACCTTTGCTGCTAATGTATTTCTTATAGCAGAAGTCATATACTCAGATGCCTTTGCAAACATCTTAGACATATCACTCTTCCACTCATCCAACAGAGTATTAAACCCTTCTGATGGGTTGCCTGTTATTGTAGTAGGTAAATCTTTAAAGTTTAATCTCTCATATATCTTAACAACCTTCTCATTACCACCTAATTGTAAATGATATATTACAGATTCGACATAATACTGTACATAAGGACGATAAGTTGCTGGATTAGTTTGATAGTCACTAATGTTGGCAGTAATTGCTTGTGTTGCTTCTTCTACGATATGCTGTTTGTTTCTTTCAATCAAATATGCAGCATCATAGAATGTACCGTCATTCCTTCCATTCAAACGGAATATAATCTCAGGAGATCCACCAGGATCTTCTCCTACTGATACAGTATCACCAACAGAGACTGTATATGTGTCGTTGAGAAGAACCTGTCCAACACCACCAAAAGTCTCATCACCACTAGTAGTTCCAGTTAAATTAGTTGGAGTTGTATTACTAGATGCAGTAGAATTACCTAGTATAGCTTTACTAACAGTTATTTTAGTAGGACTATCAATAGAAGTGATCTTAGTATCTGCTTGGAACGCTCTACCAGAGGTAAGATACATTCCAACTACTAAGTTCTCAGTATTTGTAACTGTTACTGATGTAGTATTAGTAGTATATGTTGCATTAGTCTCAACATAATCCCAATTTCTAATAGCAAGTCTTGCTAAGTTAGTAGCATATTTGAATATCTTAAAGGACTCATCTTTATTATCTTTAATATAAGGAGTGGTAGCAAATATAGTTGAATAATCAATAGTCTTAATATTACCACCAAACCTCAAATCATGCTCATAAGAGTCAATGATAAATCCAATATCCTTGATATAGTCATCACTCTTAGTTGCCCAATCTAGTAATGGATAAGTTTCCTTACCATACCCAACCGATTCAGATGTAATAAACTCTTTATTTCTTGCAAGTTGATTTGCAGCATCTAACCATCTTCCATTACGCTGGAAGATATTTTTAATCTTCTTAAGATACCTTGTATTGTATGCAGCACCTGGAGATTTCCATTCAAATACCTTACCATAGAACTTAACTCCATTATATGCTGACCCTGCTTTAACTCCTGGTCCTAATGGTGGTTGGGCAAATACAATATTATCACCAGATACAGTAAATGCTTTACCTGGTTCTTGTAATATACCATCTAATGTTACAATAAGAGTATTAGCATTAACTGGAGTAAATGCAACACCGTTCTCATCTAGTACTTGGAATGTCTTTGTGCCAATTAACTGACCGTCACTATTGTATGTTCCATCGAATGCACCATTAAGAGTAAACTCAAAAGCACGAGTCTCATTGAAATTAAAGTCTGATGTCGCAACAGATCCAATACCCTTACGAACTCTTTGACTCTCTACATTCTGAATCGTCTGAGTAATTATCCTTGTAGTATTCTCAACAGTGATCTTATTCTTTTCAGGATCCCAAAGTTGAACAATACTGAAGTGATCTGCCTTTGGAACTTCAGTTGGCATTGTTGTAGAGGCATCACTCTCAACATCAACCTGTCCAAACAATCTAAATCCAGCTGGATGGGTAGTAGACTTAATTAAGTCTCTCCATTGCTCAATTGGAGTCTTAGATTTAACAACATATGAATAATCTTGATAGAAAGCACTATCAATTAACCTTTGATTAGATACACCTAGTTTTCCTTTATCAGATTTAGAGAAACCTCTATTGTCATAGAAACTAGTAATGTCTTCAGTAAATCCAGTAACAAATACAGATTTGATAACTGCGGAAGATACTGATGATAATCCTTCAATCGCAACATTCTCCCTCAAGATCCCAGTCACAGACTGGAGTTTCAGGAGGTTAGATCCTAGTCTCCACTCAGTAACCTTTGCTCTAGCAACTTCTGTGTTTCCTATCTTCTGTACTACAGTTTCACCTTTTTGGAAATCTCCACTTATAGTTTTAAGTCCTACTATGTACTGAGAAGTGAAATTAGATGAAATTGATTTGTCTAAGTGGAAAGCACTACCATTATTAGTAAATGTTACACTTTGAGGTACTCCTACAGTTGTACTTCCAGCATATGCTCTAACATCTCCTTCTACAATTTCTATTTCTGGTGCAGCAGTATATCCTTCACCAGGAGAGACTACATTTATCTGATAAATCTCACCTACTCTTGCAATAACTGCAAATGTTGCATTCTTACTGCTAGTAGTAGAAGTTATTACAACTTTAGGATTAACATAGTTGGAACCCTTCTTAGTAACAGTAACACCAGTTACAATTTTAGATGTAGCATCGAACAATACAGTTGCTTCTGCCTGATAGTCAGACTTAGGTGAAACACCTGCAATTGAAGGAACCTTGTTATAGTTTGATCCAAGATTTATAACACTAAAATCTTCTATTTGACCAACAGCAAATTGTCCTGTTGTAGTATATGATATTGTTCCAGATCCATCCCAAAGAGGAGCATCTCCAACCAAGTCATATACAAAACGATTGTTGGTAACATAATTAATTGTCTTAGTACCTTGTAAAGGATCGGTAACTAGTTTAAAGACTCCATTACCACTATCAACAACTGCATTCTTATCAAAGTAATAGAAATTAGTAAAGTCAGTACCTACCTTAGTATCATAGGTATTACTTACTAGTCTTGACCCAAATCCAAATTTAACATCAGTAGATGCTCCACTATTCCCGGGTAGAGTTGTAGATGCAATCTTCTCTAATGTAATCAAGTTATAGTTCTTACTTGGACTAATATCAAAGTAAGTCCCACTGAGACTACTATGAGACGTATCGAACTTATACTTATAAAATTCTTGTATATTTAATTCTGGGTTTGGTACAAATGTACTATTATCTTCTGAGAATTCAAATTTATACTCTATCGATGAGAATGACTCAACTGACACCAATCTCTTAGGAGTACTAGAATCAAAGAATGTAGTACTAATATCAACTGAACTAGCACTAGTCTTCTCTACTGCATAATCAAATATGACAGTTGCCTTCTGAGTTGTACTATCATAAGTTTTAATATATCCAGAATTAGCAATATCACCTACTTGGAAGTTATTTGTAAAATTATACTGTGCCTTATATAAAGCAATTTCTTTATTATCGAAATGATCAACAGCAGTTGATGATTCTTGTCCTCTCTCAACACTTAATGTCTTACTGTTAATAGCAGTAATCTTAATAATCTCATCACCTATCTTTAATAAATCATTTACAGCAAAACCTGTAGCATCATCAACTGTAACAGCAGTATTATTAGATGCAAACCCTGCATGGTCAATAAAGATTGTCAACCTTGCTGTACTTGTCGATCCACCAGATCTTACAAGACTCTCATCAGCAACACCAACGTAATCTCCTCTCTTATATCCACTTCCAGCATTCTGTATTGTAACATTTGATACAACGCCAGCAGCAGATACAGTAATGGATGCAGTTGCACCAGTACCTGACCCACCAGTTATAGCAATGTTATTGTAAGTGGCAGCAGTATAATCTGCACCACCATTTAGAATTTCAAATCTTCCTATACCACTATCATTAACCTTTGTTGTGTTAGATGGTGTTTTAAAAGTAACGTCTTGATATAAACGTTTTCTTAAATACCATGTCTTAGTCTTAGTAGTATCATCAGGGTTAATATCGATTGTTACTTTATCATCAATACCCAACCCATGAGGTGATGTTGTTTCAATAAGAGCAACACTTTGATTGACAATAAATGGTTCTAAGTTATCACTTAATGAAGTAAGAGTTATTATCTTAGATCCAGAAGTATTGAATAAATCACTTGACTGTATATAATAGTCAGTATCAATAATCCAAGTACCGCTGAGAACCTTGATCTTGACTACGTTCTGACTGTTTGTTCCTTCTAATACTTGTGCTGTAGCAATAGGTGTATTAACACCATCGGTAAGACTTAAAGTTGCACCCTCTGTATATGAACTATTCTGATCTACAAGAAGAGAGAAAGTTTTAATATCAGCAGAGAATGTTCCAGTTTCATTAAACGTACCATTAACATTTTTCAGTACGATAACATTACCACTCGAAACTGTACCCACTATTGTACCATAAGCACTAGTATCTGGCTGCCTTAATGTATCATCAGCAAACAAATATGCACTTTGAATTGTTGTTAATTTAACTACCTTATTTTCTTTTGATTGTAGATAACTAACAGATTGACCTTTAACAGAGTTAACTAATGCTTCTGCCTCAGATCCATCAGTTCCTTGATTATCAAAATGAACCTTTGAGTTAACTGAGAAGTTAGAAGATGAACTCTCTATAGAGACACTATCAATTGATCCTGGAGTAATCGAAGAAACAGAAGCAATTACACCTTCTCCATTTCTAGGCATACCAGAAGTAAAGAACCTCTTAGCAGTTTTAGGAATATCATTCTGATTAATATTCGAGTTGTAGTTACTATCTACAGGTAACGAATAGAAATTCTCACCAATAACATATGGGAACTGTGGTACTTGTGTACTATCGATAGTTAAGAAGTAAGCATACGTTCCTTCTGGATAATCGGGAGTAACACAGAATCTACCATTGTTTCCATCTAATGATCCAGACTTATGAGTGTAGATATAATCATTAGTAAATGTTCCTAATGGATAAGTTACTAGTGATGGTCCATCTACACGAGATCCACTTAAAGAATAACTAGAAGTCATTCTCACAATTGTGGAATTTACATCTAGTGGATTCTCATGACCGAAAGCACCATATATGGGGTTACCATCATAAGCAAAACCTATGATTGGTGAATGAGTAAAGGTTGCTGGTTCTGAACCTGCACCGTTTAAATTATCATTAAGTGCAACTCTAAGTGCTTTTGGATTAGCTAGATGTGCATATCCATAATAACGAGTATTATCATAATTCTCAAAAAGATAACCATAGTTGGTATCTAAGTTGCTTGTATACTTATCAAATCTATTTTTATTCCACTCTTTAAGTAATGGTGTTCCTGTAGCATTCTCCCCAACAGGAATAATATCTACAACTACTGTCGCTTGCTTATAGAAGTTACCTTCGTCAACTTTTTCAAACCCAGTTAACTTACCATCAGTATCGATGACTGAATTATATTCGGCAAACCGCCCCTTACCCGCAGTGTCACGAATTCTTACGATTGGTGGAGAACTGTAAAACTCTCCAGCGTTCGTAATTGTAAGGCTTGTTACCTTATTTCTTGTTACTACAGCAGTTACTGCGGCATCTCTACCAGAAGTAATAACAATGTCAGGAGTTCTTGGGAAAACGTCAGTCGTATCAACAACTATGCTCTCTACAACTTCACCAGAAAGAAATGCTCTTGCTTTATTCGCTACACCATCTACAAGAACGAAGGGCGGTTTAACGTACCCTCTTCCTTGAGTGTTAACTGCGATGCTTTCTAGTTTACCGAACCTTATACTTTCTGTATCCTTGTAACCGTAGACAGGGACACCGTTTAGAAGGATTCCAATATCTCTCTTTGGAGTTGGATATACTTCTGTAGTTCTAGTTGCTTGCTTTCTTATAAGACGAAGCAATTTCTGATCTTGAACTGTTTGTGTTACAGTAGATCCATCTAAAATGTTATATGATGGATAACTGGAACTAGTAATATAATAATACTGATCATCTTCATGGATAGATGATACATTAGTCTGTACTTGATCTAATGCACTTACTACACCAGCATGTCCTGAAGCAGTTACTGCTCCTGTAGTATTAAGAACCCAACGAGGTTGACCATTAAGTATAATCTTAGGATCAATAGTTTCAAATCCTGGTTCCGAAACCTGAATCTTATCTCCAACTGAAGAATATGGTTGAGGTGTTGTTGTAGCAAGATTATATACTACGCCAAGGCTTAGAAGACTGACACTAGAACCTTCTAGTAACACAGGCTTATAAACCGAGTCGCTCGCTGTATGAGCAAGTGGATTTGGTCTTTCTGAAATTATAAATTGCGATACAGTTTTGTCATCAAACTTTATAGTTTCACTACCAATTAAAATTTCTCCTGTATTACCCCACCCTTGTGTGGAAAACACATTAATACGCTTACCATCACCATCGGTGTTATTAAGATCCTTCTCAAGACGAGTCTTAGTTGAGACAGAGAAGAGACCATTAACAGTTTCTGGAGCAAGTACTACATTCCATATTACTTCATCATCTGAAGTACCTTCTGCATAGACGTTATCTACAGTAGCAGAAGCATATCCATATTCCTCAGTAGCAGTCTGGACAATACTCTTACCAATTAAATCTTTAGGGTTACCAGTAACAACCTTACACTTCAAAGCATATACGTTGATCCAATCTGCATTAGATGCCTTGTAAGTAAAGTCTCTTGGCTTATAAACTTCTGGTTTATTATCTACATCCTTAGCAACGATGGTGTTGAAAATAAACTGGATGGAACTATCAGTTCCTTTTGCCTTATAAAACTTCTGAATGTTTTTAATCAGAGTTCTCTTATCAACTTCACCCTTGAGATACTTCTCAGGGAAAGAACCTAGATACTGATTCTCAAAACTCTTGACAAAAGCATATAAAAATAGATTGCTAACATTGTATACTGTCTCACCAGAGTTGTGAGGTGCAGCAGTGGTGCTAGAGAAGGTGCTATTGTCGTATAAGTCACCAAGTGTCGTATTTCCACTAACGCCCCTTATACACTCTCTTAGTTCAGTGTCAGTGCGTGTAGCATAAAGGATAATTTCATCACCCACTCTAACATATCCATTCTTGGATGGGAAAGAGGAAGCATCCGATAATACAAGGGTAGTATCGCTATCGGTGATAGTAGCAGTAAGGGAGTCCTTTTGGGTAAGAAGATTCTGTTCATAATAATCTATATCCCTATACTTTTGAATGTTAGTAATAACATCTAAGGGACCACCTTGAACTTCCTGAGCTTCGTAATACTTCTGAATGAACTTCGTAAAAAGTTCGTACTCAGTCGTAATGAACTCAGGTATCTGAGACTCTATAAGAGTAGATATTCTTTTGGTCTTAACTGCCATTACTCTTTATATGCAACGAAACTGGAATTTGCGATATCCACGTCAAGGTACATCTCTCTGAGTGCCTTGATATCATTAGAACGTGGTTTTACTGTAAGTGAGATACGATTATCAAAATAACTACCCTTAATGATAGTCATATTATAAAGTTTAGTCTCACCTTTTTCATAATCTATGTCACCGACTTCCTTGTCTAGGACAACTTTTTCACCAGTTACAGGATCTAGTCTATATAGGACTATTTTACTATCCCTATCTTCAAGATAAACATCATATTCAGGATATTCTGTTACTCTAAATCCAGTTGATGACAGGACGGGTTCGTCGCAATCTTTTAAAAATGAATTTTGGTAACAGACTTCATAGTAATAAGTAGAATTCAACTGAGGATAGAAGTCTCTCCTCATTGCAAGAGTAGTTAAGTTTGACTTAATGCTACGATCAGCATCATCAATCACTCCAATAAACTTACTGTATCGGAATGTACCTTTAAATTTCTCTGTATCAGAAGCATCAACATACTTTTGTATCTGACCAATAACCTTATCTCTGATATTAGCAGTAGACTGATCTGTTACTAGTCCGTCATAGTAGACTTTACTGGTCATTTCCACATGGAGAATGGCAGGATCTACGATTACTGGTTCAACAGATGCCACAACATATTTCTTTAACTGGGCAACAATGTCAGATTTGGTTAATGATGTAAGATATGACGCATCGGAAGGCTTTAATACTATGAAAACCTTACCATAGTCAGGGGGATCTTGATCTTCTCCACCAAATATTATGATGTCGCTAGTAGCAGGATAGATGTTACGAACTATTGCACTATAGTCATCAGATGTAACAGCACGATCCTGTGACCCGTAGGTCTTCGGTGCATTGTATTTGATCTTATCTGTTGTCTCTATTACTTCACCACCAGCAGCGGGGATTGTAGAGTTGATAGCAACGGTGAATTGATTAGGTGACACACCGTTAGGATTCTCTAGTACACCAGCAAATACAAAGGTCTTAACGCCATTAGACTCAGGACCAGACGTTGTAATATAAGAGACTTCTATCTTAGTATTGTTTGTTATAAGTTTACCTAATACTCCATCACCAAAGATGAGTTCATATCGCTCATCGGTGATTTCATCAAGGAAAAATACCTTAGAATTAGAATCCACTCCTAGAATATTCTGTGCAAGGAGATAAGGTTCGTTAAATGAACCTCCATTTGGATAAACTTTCACACTAATTGTATTAGTGTCAATATTTTGGTTAGGTAAAATGAATTTTTGTGACTTATTACTAGTATCTTTAATGAAAGTATTGGTAACTGATGTTCCTTCTCTTACCGCAACGTTCGTAAAGGTCGCTATATCGCTTACTACCTGTGCTGTAACATCATCTGTAACAATATAACGATAGATTGTATTGTCATATGCAGCAGTGAATCCAGTTCCCTTCTTAAGTACTAGTTCTGTATCAGTTGTAGGATTAGTGTAGGTGACAGCAAATGAAATATATGCAGTAGGAGAGGTAGCAGACTTTGGTCTGTATCCCAACTGCTTCGCAATTGCTATTACGTTGTCTCTGAGTGTAGCGGAATCAATGAATAGTTCATTGACTACCATATTCGTATTAAACGCTGTGTAGTACGTATTATACGCAAGTACGTCAAGCATATTTGACAGAGCAGAACCCTCAAAGTCATAATCAGTAAAATCTGATTGTGCTCTCAAATATTCCTTAAGAGATACTTTGATTTGATCAAAGTCTAAATTTGCAACCTGTGTATAAGGCATTATCGTGTACGCTCTAAGAAGAATTCAACCTGTACTCGTGCATCATCAGCTCTACCTGTAATGACATAGGCAACTTCTACCTCAAAACCATTATTCTGAAAATCAGGCTCACATCTAATACCTTCTACAGAAATACGTGGTTCAAATAACCCTAGACACTCGGCAATTTCTGACTTGATTAAAGCAGCAGAACCATAGTCTAGTGGTTCAAATAATAAACGACGTACATCTGATCCAATATCAGGTTGGAACGGTCTCTCTCCTTTATTAGTAAGAAGTAGATTTTGGATTGCTTGTACAACCGCAGCTTTATCCTTCACGCACACAAGGTCATCCGTTACAGGATGGGTCTTGAATGTAACGCTTATATCTTTAAACGTCTGGAAGGTGGGCATGTAGACACAGCAAGGCTGTTTTTATTTATCTACTCAACGCCATAGAAGGTATACTTCAACGTCAGTTCTTCCTGTGGTTTTACTACCTTTACTGTTCTAATATAATATCTTTCACCTATTTTGTATTTTTCACAGTTAGGTGTATCACTGTGATTAATGAAACCACCAAGCGGAGTTCTGACAATTTCTTCGTGGTGTATGTGATCTAGAATAAGGTGTGACATGCCAAGTTCCGCGCCTACCTTTAGGGTAATACGCGAAAATAGTCCTTGACCATGCAATGCGCTCTCGCCAATATAACAACCGTTAGGTAGTGGATGGTACATCTTGGCAACAGTGGTTCTCACGGTGATCGTTCACCATATATTCTAGTTTATCATCTATGCTTGACATTCGCTCTGAGATCTTTTCTAACACGTCTAATAGCGGGTCATCATAATAGTACATATTACTATTCTCACGATGCTGCTCTGTATCTCCAGTAACTTCAACCATATCATCGTCCTCATAATAGTTCCATTATTTAGTCGGCGATTCGCGCTCGGCGTTTCGGCGGTATTTAACCAAAGGTCATCCAGTTATAATGAGTCCTTATAGGCTTCTCTGTCTCCTTCTTAGGTTGACATGCCTTCTGATAGATTCTATACAATAAGTCGCCAGTAATCATTTCGGTCTCCTCTCATTATTATCTAGGACTTCTGCCATCTTTGCATTAATAGCATCCATCTTTGCCTCCACAGACTCTGGCGTTGCCATAACCCTGTATAAGACTTCATCTCTCGTTGAGAGTTCTGTAAGCATGGTAGCAATTTGATCCCACAAATAATCAGAACCTACGCCCTTCATGCTCATCTTCCCTGCCCTCTGTATCTTTTACGAGCAGAATTGCGAGAAGACGCTGCTAGTTTCGTGTTTTGCCCACGTCCTTGTCTAGTCTTTTTAGGTGTTGCAGGAACATACGAACTAGTTCCCCATGCTCCCTGTGTTGCTTTTGCCATATTATCCTGGTCTAATAGTACCTATGTGTATTGTAGCATACTTTCCTGGTCCTGCAATAGTCCTTTGTTGGGTAGTGTTACCACAATAAGAATAATCTCCAGGTTGTGCTAAGGGTTTCCCATGAAACTTTACCTTCTGACACCTCAGTTCAGCATCAACTATTGTGCGAGATGTCGGGGTACATGGAACAATGTTTCTCATGACACCAGGAACTGGTGCAATCTGAGCAGTACTGTTATATCCTAGTACCAATTCCTTCTCCATGTATATTGCCTTACCTTCAACAGGGTTTGGCGCAGGAGTTCCTCCGAGTGGCATAGAATTCCAAAAGCAATTCGGATCCTGTGTTGGACTGTCTACGCAACCAGCATGTACTATATGTAATCCCATGTTATCTTATCCTTTGTCCGAATTTTACTAAGTCTGTTTTCAATCCCTCGACATTATTATGCAAGTAATCTAAAGTATCTGAGAGTGATTCGTAATCATTCGACGTGGGTCGTCGGTACATTAACGATGGCTGCTCGAGCTGGGATATTCGATGGTCCAGGCTCTGCAATCTCTCTGACAGCATCAGGAGGGCGTGTTCCAATTTCTTCTGATTTGTTTGTAACTCTTCCATTATTTTGATCTCCACGTAAGAAGGCGTTTGCGGCGCGACTCTCAAAAGCATCACAGAAGCTATCAAAGTCATTCAGAATGTCATTATAGTTTAGGTCGGGTTTTTCAGTCATTTTTTACCGCGGAATTTTTTTTCGATTTGAGGGTTTTGAAATTTTCTTTTCAAATTTATTTATCTGTCGTTGGGATACTTTTGTAGGTTAGCTCTTTTGGATTTTCGCTTGGCGCGACGGGGGCGGGGGCATTAACCCCTTTTCACTGTCCCGTGCTATAATATGTGTCTGCCTTTGACGTGTACATCTAAAGAACAGCATCCGCTAGGAGCATGTCCCGTCAAAGTGCGATATGCCCAAGACAATAATAGTTTTTGTGCTTGGAATTTCTTCTTACGACCATTCATCTCTGCAATGGGCATTCCATCTGAATTGAACTTGAATTTCAATGCATCATAGCAAGATGACTTGCCCAACCAGGTATATGATTCGTCTGATTGGATTGCCCCCTTGAATGGGAATCGCTTCATGGCAGCAACATAATATTTGCGTAGCATGTTGCGTGTGATGATAAACCATTCTTTGCCGCCCATCATCTTGGAATAATATCCTCTGTATCTCTCAGGGACATTCCGATTCCAGGCAAGACCCGTATCAGGATCGACATATGCTAAGGTTGAATATCCTGCCTTCCTTAGCGTATCATGGAAAAATGCTTCGACTCTGCCCACGCCATAATTCTTAGATACGGGTAGCAGGTGCAACCAAAACATATCCCCTGAGTTTGGGGTGGATTGCTTATTGATCGTATCGGTTGCTTCCTGTTCGCCGCCGTTGAATAATCCAATCTTGACAGCGACGTATTGTGAATCATCTGCCGTCACCACATCCGAACGACTGGATAGAAAATAAATTCCACCTTCAGAATTTGCCCCTACATGCGAAGGTTGAGGACGGGCAGGTTTGCAGGTCGTGCCAAAATCCCAATCAGCAGATTGAAGATCTTGGAAGTAAGGAGTTGGGGTTGCGTGTGTCATGAGAAAAATGCTTTATGAACTGAACAAAAAAAATCGGGTCGCCTTAATGGCGATCCGAAATGTTCCAAGTGTCGGTAGGGTGCGATCTGAAAATGAAATCGTCCTCTGCCAATTTTGTCAATGCTGCCATCACCGCTTTGTCTTTGGTCGCTGCCTCATTCATTAGAACGCAACCGTCAAACATTGGGCGAAGGTCAGAATTGAACATGGAGTCGTTTGTTTTGTTCATGCTTTTATTATACACATAAAAAACCCCCTTACGGGGGTTGCCTGTGTCAGTTTGTCGATTGGCATAGGGTGGGGTCAACCTTGCAAATCTCTGCCATCTTTGCTTCCTGAATGCGGTCAACCTTTTCAATGGATTTCATTCCAACGTTGACCCCGAACAAAATGATGATGCTGGCAAGAATTAATCTCATGAATCAAATGCAGGATGGGGCGAGCAATTCGCATCTGAACCCCGCTTCCCGATAAAATGCTAGCATCTCATTTGCCTGAGAGAATGTTGCGAATGAAACCTTCCTAGGATGGTTTTGTTCGGTTGGCATCCAGTAGCGAATCACGGTTGAGTTTTTCATGCTTGGGTGTGAACTGATTTAAGTATAGGGCATGGGCGGCACGTTTCAATAATGATAGTGCCAGTTTGTACACTGCCATACTCTCCAACTTAGGAAGGTATGGCATGGTGTAGGATGTCATGTAAAGGCAGTTTCGGTTTGAACTTGGGAGACCATCACGCTCTCTTGACGAAATGCTTTTTTGTATGCCGCTGCACAGCAATTCATATTCAAAAGCATTTCATCAACCTCGCTGTCCATGCAGTCAAGATAAAAAATCTTGCACTCCTCACGAACACCTTTCCAAATGCCAAACCCGTCAATGAATGTGCCATACTCGAACATGGGCATGATGTTTAAACGAATGAAATCATCCATCATAAAATCGGTAACGTGTCCCTCGTTTGGGATGTCACGTCCCATTGTGAGTTCAAGGCGGATCATAGAAAAAACTTGTGTACCTATTAATAATACCACGAAGGCGGCGAGCATGATCATGTTCATGTGACAGTTGTGCAAGTGGACAAAAAAAAGAGAGGGTGACCTCTCTTAGTACATTTCGGCAAATCGCTTGTGTGCAATCTTCGCCGCTTTGTCTGCCAGTTCGTCCTCGCTTAGATTTGAGAGACGGTTTGCCAGTTCATCCATTGCCTCATCATATAGTGTTTCAAGGATGGACTCATTTGCAAGGGTGCTCATAAAATCGTTTTGTTTTCTACCCTTCTAATATACATGAAAAAAGCACCCTGTGGGGTGCTCGTGTGCCAGTTTGATGATTGGTTTAAAACATGCCCCAATACTTGAGATCGGTTCCTGCTTTCATTTCGTTCATCATGCTTTGGATTTCGCTGTAGTCAGCGTCGTCCCATGCTGCGCCATCATTGGTTGTAAGAAATCCGCAATCGTTCTTGATTACGTTCTTGAACTCAGTGAAACCACAACACTCAAGGGCAAGGTTGTAAAGGGATTGATCATTATTGATCCAAAGGGCAACGTTCCAAGTCTCCCAATTTTTCCAACCGTTCATTGAATGCATTGCTTTGGTACTCTTTCATTATACACAAAAAAACCGCCTCGAAGGGCGGTTGTGTGACAGTTTAGAGATTGACTGCCTTAACCCTTTTCACGATCTCGGTGTGGTAGGGTGTAACCAAGTTGAATCCTTTTTTCAAGTCAGATACGAGCATTGTGATCTCGTACTCGTGAATTGCCCACCTGGTCTGGATATCTGACCAATAGCGTTGTGGTGAGATGAGTTTACCAGTGCTAGGACGCTTAACGCTTTTGAGTGTCCTGATCGGTGTGGTCTTGGCAACTGCCTTGACTTCGACCTTAACTGGGGTGACCTTTTGAACTGTGGTCTTGACAGGTGCTTTACGAGTCCTTGTCTTACGTGCTTTAGGGGCAGGTGATTTGGAAACGGTTGCGGTTGGCATACGTGAAAAACGTGTTGACTCCTTAATTATACATGGCAAGGGGTTGACAAGATATCAAATGTAACGAGTTTGTTGTAAAAAAGTTCAGTTTGTCAACTGGCACACGGGGTCAGCCGGATTCCATAAAAAAAGGATAGAGTCAAATGACTCCATCCTCAACCGCTTGAATCACATTGCCGTAATCCCCGTAAAGGTTTCCAAATGCGTCACGAACGCAAGCGTAACCAAATTCTTCGGCGAGGTCAAAACAGATGCCCATCGCTCGATCAATGTCCATTGTGACCTCGTTTTCTTCGGGTGCGTAAGGACATTGGATTTCGTACATAGAACTTTTGTTGAACATGAATTCATTATAGGGCATGACCTGCCCACACGTATGGAAAAGTGGACAGTCTGCCAATTGGCACAACGGGTCAGCCGGATTTCTTATGTACTGGAAAACTCAAAGTTTCGCCGACCTCTAATGAATAGGAGTTTTCCACAGGGGTGTGGATAACTACGTCTTGCCAGTTGTAGTCAATGGTTATGCCATTTTCATAACTGTCCAAGTAAGCAAGGATCTCCTCTGGTATGTGTGACAGTTGAAGATCGTCACAGTCGGGTACGTCAAACGTGCAAGTGAATTTGTATTTCATTTTGTAATTATACTCCATTTATCCACAGGGTTGTGGAAAAGTGGACAGTTTGCAAAGTGTCTACTAAATCACCTTAACGGTGGGATGGTGGATTAGCATATTCACCATCATAGTAATCCTCTCCATTCCAATGTTGACTACCTACCTTCTCTCCATATTGGTTAATTAACTCTTTCTTTTGATCTTCTAATTCTCTATTAAAGAACTCATTTAGATTACTGTTTGAAGTGGTCATAAGAGTTAATCTCCAAATTGTTATTATTAATTATAACACATGTACGGTTATAATAGTTAAATTAATCTTAAAAACAAAAAAACTCACTTTATTGAAAAAGTGAGTTTCTTAAAAAACTTAATTACCTGTGAATTACATAACCGTCAAAGAATGTATCTTTGCCAATGTACCAAACAAAATCTTTTTGATAAATGCCAATCCCGGAAAGGAATGTATCTAGAATAGCATTCAATCTTGATTTGGTTGTAACAGTCTCCCAACCACATGATGACAATTGTATATCACCATTATTGTAGATTGTCGCGATCCTGTTACCATGTAATCTAACAGTTGTGTCGCCCACAGTGTCAACCTCAACTGAGGTGTTTGCTTTGGACCAGTTTTGTCTGTTACGAATAGCAGACTGCATTTGACGTTCGATTTTTCTCATGATAATAAATGATTGTTTGTAGTTTTCCACAGGGTTGTGGAGAAAGATTAACCCTCTATCTCTAGAGGGTTTGCTACTGCTTCCAACTTGCCTAGCAAGGTGTAGAGAGGAGCACAATCATCATCGTCTTGGATAAAAGGATTGTCGGTTGCCCTGTCGAGTGCTTCAACGTATGCTGTCGCTTCTTCGATGGTCAGGGTGAGGGTAACTGTCATGGGAAGGATTTCCTTGAGTACTCTGTTAGTATAGGATGAGATCGGCATCAGTGGGGAGAATAGTGGACAGTTTCTCAACTGGTTTCAAAATCCCTTGCCACTGATGCGCGACCTCTCTTATTATAATCCTTCGCAGTCCTCTGTATGTCCCTTTGTTACACGTGTTAACAAAAAGGTCCACTTATTTAACTGTCATACTCGTACAACTTTTCGTCCTTAAACCGTGTTATCTTCTTTTTATGTGATCTTTTCACATTTTTAATGTTATACCCATAGTCTTCAAAGTCTTCATCGATTTCATTGTACTTACTAGTGTCGAACTTAGTAGGACGTGTCATTGGTTTGAGTAAAGGACGTATGGTTATTTATTTTCAACTAGATTTGCAGATTTAATCTGTGAATGTAGTAGTTTACCTATTGATTCTTGGTTTGCTATACATTTAACAAACAAATCTGTAAATTCATCTATATCTGTTGCTTTAAACTCATATTCTTTACTTTTATTGCTGTTGTAAGTGATTATAACACTATTATCAGCTAATTGTACGCTTTTACACGCACTTGAGTTTAATTCGTCAAATAATCCTGTGATTTTCACCATTTTGTGATAAAGTACGTTATTTAAAACCCCAAAAAACTCAAAAAGACAAAAAAACAACTTTTTTAATCTTTTGAAAAACTAAGAAAAGCGTTTTTCTGCGTTTTCTGTGATCTTGCCTTTATTATAGCATGACTCGAAGGCATTTGGGAGTGCTTGTGACACTTATTCATGTGTCTGCACGTGTTACAGAGTGTTTCAGGTGCTTGACAGACAGTTCGTTAACTGGTAGCCTAAGACAGCATCATCAGAGCACCTTACCTATATTTAATTAACCATTTCTAAAGTTATCCACAGGTTCTCAATAACTTGTGGAAAACTCCTGTTATTGCAAGGGACGGAAGGTTACTCAAGGATAGTATCCTGAGAAGTATTCTCAACTATTCCGAGTAC
>Ga0066862_10000057_pt1 | contig 38509 bp, 34 predicted proteins | sample ETN02SmetaG_FD_66431 | JGI IMG/M metagenome (GOLD analysis project Ga0066862, IMG submission 66431) | Marine microbial and viral communities from oxygen minimum zone, Eastern Pacific Ocean - ETNP2014F10-02SV255 | ecosystem: Environmental > Aquatic > Marine > Oceanic ... | reverse complement strand
CTTCATAAAGTACTGGTTCCGGCCCCTCTTCTACTACATCAATCGGAACATCTTCTTCACTAATTGAGGCAATTGGTTCATCCCCTAAAGGTAATTCTTCATCAATATATTCTATCTCAGACCCTCCCATTCCTCTTCTTGAAAACCAAAATACAAACATTAGTACAACTGAACCTAAAACTCCAATTGTAACTGGATCGGGTTCACTAAATAATTCAGATTGAATCCTACAAGGTATACTTTCAACATTTGTTTGTATCCTAACCGTTTTTGTGGTTGTGTATTCGTCCCCATATGCTTCATTGATATCTAGTGGCTTAGCAGTAATTTCAAAATCATATACTTCATTATGCCTCATACAAGAGGGAGAATCGATTCTAATTGTGAAATTCTTTTCACTAAATGGAGCAACCGTCAACAATTCTCCTCCATCTTCAGATTCCAACGTAACCTTCCAATTATCTCCAATTGAGGATTCTAATTTTAATAAAACAAGTGCTTCCACGTTAGCAACATTATAGACTCTCATTTCTATTTCTTCAAAGGAATTAATTCCTATTAATTCATTAGCTGAAATTTGTGTTATTTCAATCTCCGGTTCATCTTCGCCAACAAATATTGTTAAAGGCATATCAAAATACTTTGGCTCAATGCCTGAATCTGCTTCTACTTCCTCAACAATTCTAAGATAGATTGTGTGATCTCCAGAAAGCATTCCCATACTTGGTGTAATTAAGACTTTTACTTCAGCAGAATCTCCTGAAGATAATTTAACGTTTGAAGTTAATGAACTGTTGCTGTCATATATTTCAAAGTCCCAGGTCCCATAGTAATCTTTTTGTGAAACAAATTCTCCATCAGGAGTTAAAATTGTTTTATCCAACAAACTAGGGTTTTTTAATTGGAATGTTGTAATTTGGGTGTCAGATTCAGAAGCGGTACTAGTAATTTTAAGTCTAAATGTTTCATCATTATATGCTGGATTTTCACATGTTGACAGTTCAATATTTACATATCCCATTGGTGATGCATCACAATCATAAACTACTGTAGAATGAACTCCAAATGTTCTTTGAACTGTAAATGAAATTGTTGCACGTAATGTCAAATCATTTGCACTAGTTACTTCTAATGTAATAATTCCTATATCTGGAGCTTCTCTATCAACTGGAGGGTATACTTCAACCAAGATAGTCTCGAACACATTAGAATTAACATCTCCTGTAGGGTATGCTCCTTGGTCTTTCATTATGTCTTCACCAGTGTTGTTATCCACAAATGCAGCATCCCATTGATCTGGAATTTCAAGGAATTTCATTCTAAATTGGTCTACATCAAAACCTGTGTTTCTTATGTCTAAATAAAATTCACCAATTCCTTCATAATCTACAAAATTTGAAGCATTAACATCAAAATCATCATCAACTGAGTCGCCAATTTGGTTTTGATGCTCGGCATCCTCAAAGAGTGATAATCTAGGATCTGAATATACGTCTATTTGTTCGATATCAAGCAATATTTGAGATACATCGGTAACTTGAGAGCCATTTACTTTAGGGACTGCTATTAGATTAATTGTTGGAGGCGTAGTCGACATATCTTCATCTGGTGCTTTAATTAACAAAGTAGGCTTGATATTCGTTCCTCCATAATCAAGTTGATATCCTCCAACTGGTTGATCAAATTCTACTTGCCAATCACTTGTTAAAGGAGGTTGTATTGATAATTCAACTGAAATTTCGTTATCTGCATAACCAATATGTGTTAGTGAAAATTCTAACCTGCTAGTTTGGCCTGGTGCAACCAATAAAGTTTCTCCTTGGTCATCTGATAATTCAAAATCAATCCCATATGTATGAGAAATTAAAGGATCGTGTGTAAACACAACAGGTACATCGTGCTGTAAATCTGTAACTCTTAATTCAAGGGGATATGTTCCTGCTTTTAATCCTCCTTTTTGATAATCATATACAACATTACCAACAAATCCCTCATTATCTCGAATCAAATCATTATTAGAAAAGACATGTGTGAATTCAGAGATTCCTTCTACACCATCTGCATCATCAATAAATAACTCTATTTCTGAAATATCTGCTCTGCCGAATGCACTTCTGATATCAACTGAAATTTGTATGCTCCTGTCTTCATCTGAATCATGAGGATACCAATCAAGAGTCTCGACATCATTCCATCCTGCTCCTTCCTTGTGAACTTTGAATGAACTACCAGAAAGTGTATTTGTTCTAACGTTCAAATATGTTTCTTGGTTATCATTAGATATATCTCCAAAAAATATCTTTACATCACAAGAATCTCCTCCTCCGAAACCGCCTCCAGAATCACAATTATTTGTAGAAACTATCTCTAATTTAACTTTCAAATAACCATCTGATTCTACTAAGAATGTATTCACGCCCTCGAATACTATTTTTTCATCATCTGGATCTCCACAACCATCTGTCTGCCATCCAAATCCATTACAAGGATTATCTAACTCTTCGGTTTGTTCAGACATTATAGCTCCTGTGTCAGTCATTAGAATGACATCCATCTCAGCAGTTGCGCCATCTGGCCCCGAAAATTGATAAAATACATTAAAATCTATTTCATTAGAAACTCCACTAATATTGATGTCTGAAAGTAAATAAGGTGTAACAAATTCTGCTGGAGTCTCAATAATACTTACTTCTGATTGGCCATTACTAGGCTCTTTTGTGGTAATTTTCCCATCTGCATTTGGGAAATTACCAGAATTTATATCATCTTGAGTCAATTCATCAAAATAAAATCTATAATTTTGATCTGCAGAATTAGAATACTTGATAGAGACAGGCTCCATTAAATTTTCAGAATTGGAGTCTGTAGGAATTACTGTAGAGAATATTGAACAAAACATCATTAAACAAAGTACTAATACCTTTGATTGATAAAAAACCCGCGACACAATAAACACCCGTTAACAAGTAACCGTAAGAGTAGAGCATTAAACGGTTTGCCGTGTTATGTACACAAGAAGTTAAATTTCGCCATAGTATCCTACTTGTTGAAAAACTAGTTCTGTTTCGGAGGGTTGCTGGGGTACCCGAGTGGTCAAAGGGGCCGGACTTAAGATCCGGTGGCGAAGCCTTCGTGGGTTCAAATCCCACCCCCAGCATTTCTACTAAAAGCAACATGTAAACGCTATATGTCGTTCAGAAAAAAGCACTTTTAAGCCCTTTTCATGTCAAAGCTGCACGTACAATAAATCCTTTCATGCCGTTCAAAAGGGTTTCGGATAACCCCTTGTAACTTATCTGAATCACTTAGTTGCAATAGGAAGTCCGTTTCCGTCTTTGTAACTTCCAGTGACGAGCATAATAATATCAATTAACCACCAAAGTCCTAATCCACCAAGTGTGAAAAGTTTTAGTACACCTAGAAGAATTGAACCAGAGTAAATTCGATCAACACCAAGAGTACCGATTATAATCGCCAAAACTAGCGTAACTACCCAGTCTTTATCTGAGGTCATTTGTTCTTGAACTGTTCCTACTGCCTGTTGTGCTTGCATAATATTTGATTATTTATAGTAGTTAATAGTATTTTTTAAACATTTTATAGAGTAGACTCCTTTTACTTTCTAATAGAATGAAGAACATAAGAAGTTATAAACACCCCCTCAACAGAAAGGAGTATATGGAAAAACCATTCAGCGAAACATCAATTCCTGTTGGGAATGTTATAACTGGACAAGCACAACCACAATATGTAGTTCAAAATCCAATAGGTGCGGGTGTAGGAATAGTTCCTCAAACCAACGCCGTCCTTGCATTAATCTTGGCTTGCCTTTCTTGGGTTACATGTGGTATTTGCATGTCCCTTCCAGCATTACTTATTGCAAATAGTGCTTTAAATATTACAAAACAAGTTCCTGGGCATCCCGATCAAGGAAATGCAAATGCTGCTTATTGGGTTGCATTAATTAATATAATTATTTCAATATTAGTCATCGTTTTGTATGCGGTTCTTATTGCCGCAGCAGTTGCCAGTGAAGGATATTAATAATCAAATAAGGAAATTTCTAGTGCCTTAGGGCTGCTAAAAATACTACTTATAATCACGTTCATGATTAGAAGGAAATGAGAATTCATTCTTCTTCTGTACTCTCTTTAGACCTAATTTTAGAAGAAAATCTGTCTACAAATTCATTATAATCTATTTTCCCATCTGAATCTTTATCAATATCTCTCATCAATACTTTCATTTGTAATTTTGATAGCCCAATGCCAAAGGCATCAATTGCTGCTTCTAATTCCTCAGTAGAAAGATTTCCATCATTATTTTTATCAAATTTCTTAAATGCTTCTTTAAGTTCAAGATTCATTGATTTCCTTGCTTCATTGATTTTATCCACCATTAATTGTTCCATTTGAGTTGCTACTTCACCTACAAACCATTCTGCTTCTCTTCTATGCATCTTCATAGAATATCTTCTATCTCCAATAAATATTGTTAAGCGCCCATTTTCATCAGCATCAATATCTATAAAATCATCTAAATTCCAAATTTTTGTATTCAAAGGAATTATTCCTAAAAATTTAGCTTGCAATGATATATTTGTGGCGGAAATTGTTAATCTATGTCTTGATTCTAATTGTCCCGTATTCGAATTAAAAACTAACCAATATATTAAAGTCAAAACGGGGAATAAAAATATCCAAATTAATTGATTATAGTCTTTATCTCCAATGGTTCTCAAATACCACATAGAAAAACCCACTCCTATAGAAAATAAAAATGAAAACCAGAAAAATCCAAGAGCAGATTGAGTAGAACGTGTAGGTATTGTTGTATGCACACTATTCATTCCTTTTCTAAATCCAAATTTAATGGACGGGAGTCTTTGAGGTCTTGGCCAACGATCAGGAAATCTAGCTAATTGTTCGACTACCCCCATACCATGTTCATCCCTTCGAACCAAACGCCCAGTATGTTCTTTCAAAGGCAACAAGAGTTTGGATGCAATCCCATTCATCATATTCAATAACGAGTTTTCATCATAACTTTCTAAAATATCAATCCATTCTCCATTATCTGATTTTAATTGTAATGTCCATAATGCAGGTAATGCATTACTTTCACGAACTGTTCTTAATGCTTGGATTGAGTTTTTATCAAAACTTTTTTCGGCAACTCCTACTTTGAAATGTAAGCCAGAATTATCAGCGATTAACTCCATGTCACTAGAAATACAAGATTTAGCAGAAAAACTGCCCTCAGCAGAAGAATCTGAAAGGTCTATTGACGTGGATTGTAGCCATCCCATGAAAAGCCGAGTAACAAGAGATATATGATTATGTACTTTTTATTTGTTCGTTTTCTGGGTAATCTTCTATTTTAAGCCACCATCTACACCAATAATTTGTCCTGTAATATAATTTGGGCCCTCTGCTAAAAATAACGCTGTTTCAGCTATCTCTTCAACAGTACCTTCTCTTTTCATAGGTATTTGAGTTAAGATCCTTTGTTTTTCTTCTTCTCCAAGCCACTCAGGGAACATTATAGCGCCTGGTGCTATTCCATTAACTCTTATTTCTGGAGCTAATTCATAAGATAAACTCATTGTTAAATTATATAATGATGCTTTACTTGCACAATAATTACTATAATTTTCCCAAGGCCTATAATAAGAGGTGTCAACCATATTAATTATCGAACCATTAACTATTTTCAGTTCATTTAACAAACCTTGAATTAAAAAATATGGCACTTTAGAATTAATTTGATGCATTGAATCCCACATCTTAGGAGTTACAGAAGAAAAATCAGATTGTTCATATTTCGATGCAGAATTAATTAACACATCAATCCCTCCTCTTCCCGTTACTAATTCAGAATTTTTTACTTGTTCAATAAATTCCTCTAAATTCTGAGTTAAATTTGCTTTGATCATTATGGCATTCCTTCCCATTTTTTTGATTGTTTCAACAACATCTTTAGCTTCTTTTTCAGAATTATTATAATGAATGATTAAATCAAATCCAGATTGTGCAAAATGTATTGCAATTGCTGCACCAAGTCTCCTTGCAGAACCTGTAATTAATGCAAGTTTATTTCTTACAATTAGAGTGTCAGAATCATCCCGGTTCATGTTACTGCCTAGGCCTAGCACGTTTGAAGGTTCTTGATTTTTAAATAGTCAACAAACAAACACTTTTTGAAACTCGGAATATAGGGTCTACTGAGTAGGATGGCCAGACAACGTCTACCTGTATTGCAAGATTCAGATACAAAGTCTAAAAAAAGTCCTAAAATAAGATTACCAGAATGGTTTAGAGTTACACTACCTACTGGAAAGTCATTAAATAAATTTAATAAAATCAAAGCAACAATAACAAAAAACACACTAAACACTGTTTGCGTGGAGGCAAAATGCCCCAATATTCATGAATGTTGGAGTAGAGGAACTGCAACATTTATGATTGCTGGACAAGAGTGTACTAGAGGTTGTAGATTTTGTGCAGTTGGATCAATAAAAACTCCTCCTCCTTTAGATGAGGAGGAGCCACAAAACCTTGCACTTGCGGTTAAAAATATGAAATTGGAACACGCAGTAATAACTGTAGTTAATAGAGATGATTTGGATGATAGTGGAGCTACACATTACAGAAGATGCATAGAAAAAGTAAGAGAAACTTGTCCAGAAACTTCACTAGAATTACTTTGTAGTGATTTAGCAGGAGATAAAAACTCATTATCTCTCTTATTGAAAAATCTAGAATTAGAAGTTTTTGCTCACAATGTAGAATGTGTACCTAGATTAGATTCAAAGGTAAGAGATGTCAGAGCATCATTTAATCAATCTCTAAATATCTTAAGATGGGTCAAAGAATTAAGGCCTGACATTATTACAAAAAGCAGTATAATGGTAGGACTTGGTGAAACAGATGAAGAAGTTGTTGAGGCAATGAAATTATTGAGAGAAGTCAATTGTGACATTATTACAATCGGACAATACCTTCAACCAAATAAGAAATTATTACCCGTAGATAGATTTCCTACGCCAGAAAAATTCAAAGAATGGGATAAGATTGCAAATGAAATAGGTTTTTTGGGTTCAGCCTGTGGTCCATTAGTACGTTCATCTTATCGTGCAGGCACACTTTATAGAAAAATAACCAGCAATTAGAAACAGTCAAAGATAGAAGGGAAGAGGGTCAAGTATGAGTGAAGGTGGAAAGGCAAATGGTGATACTCCTTTTCGAGTAGGTGCACCTCCTGCCAGACCTGGAGAAAAGCCAACATATACAAGTTGGGAATTCCAACCTGAAGATTTGAAAAAATTAGATCCACTCACATCCACTAGTAAGGATTCAGAACCTCACGCATATGGGTTATTACGTGTCCTAAATGACAAACATGATGCGAAAGGCGAATGGAACCCCAAATTAGATCCTGACACACTTAGAACTGGTTTAGAACACATGATGCGGTTAAGAATCTTTGATGATCGTATGATGAAAATGCAGAGAACGGGTAAACTTTCATTTTACATGAAGTCTCTTGGTGAAGAAGCAATTGCAATTGCACAAACAATGGCTTTAGAAGAGCAAGATTGGATTTTTCCATCATACCGACAACCAGGTGCACAATTTGTAAGAGGCAGAGATATGGTTTCAATGATTTGTCATTGTATAGGAAATGAATTAGATAATGCCAAAGGAAGACAAATGCCAGTACACTATACTTACAAGGAAGGAAGATTTATTTCAATTTCAAGTCCTGTAGGAACTCAATTTAGTCAAGCAGTTGGAGTTGCAATGGCAAGTGCATACAAAGGTACTGATGAAGTTACGATTACGTGGCTTGGTGATGGTACAAGCGCACAAGGAGATTACCATTACGGGCTTAATTTTGCTAGTGCCTTTAAACCTCCAATTATCCTTAATATAGTGAACAATCAATGGGCTATTTCAACTCACAGAAACTTGGCCACTGGAGGTGTTAATTTTGCATCCAGAGGGCTTTCTTACGACATTCCTTGTTTTAGAGTAGATGGGAATGATTTCTTAGCACTTTATTCAATAACAAAATGGGCTTCAACAAGATGTAGAGCGGGGTTAGGACCAACTCATATTGAAATTTACACTTACAGAGCAGGAGCACACAGTTCATCTGATGATCCCTCAAGATACAGGCCTGGCGACGAAGCTGAATTTTGGCCTGGAGGAGACCCCGTTGAACGTCTTAAAATGCATTTAATTAAAATTGGAGAATGGGATGAGAAAAGAGATAAAGAATTGACTGAAAAAATAGACTCAGAAGTAATGTCTGCTTACAAAGAAGCCGTAAAACATGGTGATTTAGCCAATGGACCTTTCCCTCCTGCATCCACAATATTTAGCGATGTTTACGAGGAAATACCTTGGCACATCCAAGAACAAAGAGAGGAATTAGGAAAGTGATATTATGGTAGAAATGAATATGATTCAAGCACTCAATTCTGCACTTGAGATTCAATTAAAAAATGACGATAGTGTGGTAATTTTTGGTGAAGATGTTGGGTTCTTTGGTGGTGTTTTCCGCGTTACTGATACATTACAACAAAAATTTGGAAAACATCGAGTTTTTGATTCTCCTCTAGCAGAAGGTGGAATTGCCGCAACTGCTTTTGGAATGGGACTAAATGGCCTTAGGCCTGTAGTTGAAATCCAGTTTGCCGACTACATCTTCCCTGCGTATGATCAAATAGTAAATGAAATTGCCAAAATTAGGTATAGAAGTGGAGGTGAGTTTTCAACTCCAATTACCTTTAGGACACCCGCAGGTGGAGGAATAAAAGGAGGGAATCATCATTCCCAATCTCCTGAAGCACAATTCACACATACCCCAGGAATAAAAGTTGTTTATTGCTCTAATCCAAATAATGCCAAGGGGTTACTAACAGCAGCAATAGAATCAAATGACCCTGTGATTTTCTTTGAACCAAAAAGATGCTATAGAGGACCATTTTATGGAGATCCGCATAATGTCCCTACATGGAAAGGTCATCCTTATTCTGAAGTTCCTGAAGATTATTATAAAATTGAATTAGAAAAAGCAGACATTATACAAGAAGGTACTGAATGCACAGTCATTGCATGGGGCGCCATGGTTCATGTTGCTGAAGCGGGAATAAAAGAAAGTGGAATCTCTTGCGAATTAATAGATTTACAAACTCTCATTCCTTTTGATAAAGATACAATTGTAAATTCTGTGAATAAAACAGGAAAATGTGTTATTGTCCATGAAGCACCAAAAACTAGTGGTTTTGGAGCAGAATTATCTGCATCAATTCAGGAAAGGTGTTTTTACTCATTAGAATCACCAATAATTAGAGTCGCTGGATGGGATACTCCCTTCCCCCACTCTACTGAATGGGATTACTTGCCAAGTCCAGAAAGAATAGCAACAGCAATAAAGAATACTATGGAGGAATGAATCATGGGGAAAATTGAATTTAGATTACCAGATATAGGCGAAGGTGTCGTAGAAGGAGAAATTGTTTCGTGGCATGTAAAAGTAGGTGATTCTGTAAAAGAAGATGATCCCATTTTAGATGTAATGACTGATAAAGCAACAGTCACAATTCCAAGTCCTACCGATGGATCCATTAAATCAATTCAAGGAAAAGCTGGAGAGATGCTTAAAGTTGGGCAAGTGTGTATTGTTTTTGAAGGTGAAGGAGGAACTACTGAAGAAGTAGAAGTAACACCAGAACCAGAAAAAGTTGAAGAAGCTACTAAAAAAGAAAAAGAAGTTGTAAAAACTTCAACTTCAGTAACAAAAACAACTCCCCAAACACGAAAGTTTGGTGAAAAAGTAATGGCTAGTCCTGCTGTTAGGAAAAAAGCAAGAGAAGGTGGAATTAATTTAAATGAAATTAATGGCAGTGGACCTGGAGGAAGGATTACTCATTCAGATCTTGATTCATGGAAAGAAGCAGGATCTCCAGTTGCTGCAGCAGGAGTAAAAAGAACTGCATTGTCGGGAGTAAAAGAAATTCCAGTAATTGGTTTAAGAAGAAAAATAGCTGAACAGATGATTAAGTCATATTCTTCAATAGCTCATTTTTCTTATTTTGAAGAAGTAGATGTAACAAATCTAGAAGAATTGAGGTCACATCTAAATAAAAATAGAAAAGATGGACAACCAAAATTAACATATTTGCCATTCATAATGCAAGCACTTGTTAAAGCTCTTTCAGAACATCCTAAATGTAATGCACATTATTTGGATGATGACGGGAAAATCCTACAATATGAAGCAATAAATTTGGGTATTGCTACTCAAACGGAAAAAGGGTTATTCGTTCCTGTTGTTAAAAATGTAGAAGCACAAGACATATGGGAATCTGCTAATGAAATGATGAGAGTTTCGAAAGCATCAAGAGAAGGTACTGCAAGTATGGAAGACCTACAGGGGTCCACTTTTACAATTACAAGTTTAGGTAGAATGGGAGGACTAGGAGCCACTCCTATCATTAATCATCCAGAAGTTGGTATTTTAGGAGTGCACAATGCTAAAGATACTCCTGTTGTTATAGATGGAAGAATTGAAGTAAGGAAAATTATGAGATTAAGTTCTAGTTGGGACCACAGAGTCATAGATGGTTGGGATGGTGCAATGTTAATTCAAACACTAAAGAACCTGTTAGAACATCCTGCTACAATTTTCATGTAAGGTGAACCAACATGGAAACAAAAAGATGTAAAGTTTTGGTAATTGGTGCTGGCCCAGGAGGTTATGTTGCTGCAATAAGATCAGGGCAATTAGGCATGGAAACAATAGTTGTTGAAGGTGAAAAAGCAGGCGGCACATGCTTAATCAGGGGTTGTATTCCCTCAAAAGCAATAATCCATGCAGCACATAAATTTCATGACCTGGCTAAACATACAAACAAAGAAGGACATATGGGTATTTCTTTACCCACTCCAGCAGAATTAAATTTGGCTAATCTTATCTCTTGGAAAGAAGAAATTGTAAATAAATTAAACAAAGGCGTTGAAGGTCTTTTGAAGGCAGCAAAAGTAAAACTAGTTTCTGGTTGGGCTAAATTCATTGATGCGAAAACATGCATAGTTACTAATTCTGATGGTGAAATTAGAATTGAAGCGGAACATGTAATCTTAGCTAATGGATCAATTCCAATTGAATTACCATTTATGCCATTTGATGAAAATGTTATTTCAAGTCGAAGTGCTTTAGAATTAAATGACCTACCAAAACATTTGGTTGTTGTTGGCGGAGGATATATTGGGCTTGAATTAGGAATTGCATATCGATTATTAGGCTCTGAGGTTACAATAATTGAAGCAATGGATAGTGTATTGCCAATATTTGATAAAGAATTAAGGAGACCTGTAGAATTATATTTGAAGAAAAATAAAGTTTCAGTTCATACGAAGTCTCTTGCTAAAGGTGTTGAAAACACAAAAACAGGTGTCAAAATTCATTACACTGATTCTAAAGGTGCAGAGAAATCATTGGACGCTGATAAAGTCCTTGTTACTGTAGGAAGAAGACCAAGATCTAAAGATGCTGGAATTGAAAAAATGGGAGTTAAAATGAATGAGCAAGGTTTTGTTATTGTTGATAATAAATGTGCAACAAATATGCGAAATGTTTGGGCTATTGGAGATGTGGCCAACAGTGGAGAAATGTTAGCCCATGTAGCATCAACTCAAGGAGAAATGGTAGCTGAAATTATTGCTGGAGAAGTTAGGGAATATGACCCTGTCTCAGTTCCGGCAATAGTATTTACAGAACCTGAAATTGTTTCTGTTGGTATGTCTCCAGATGAAGCAAATAAATATTGTTCAGAACTAAAAACTAAATTATTGACTGGAAAATTCCCTCTTGCTGCAAATGGAAGAGCATTAACAATGGAAGCAGAAAAATCAGGAGGTTTTGTAAGAGTTCTAGCTAGAGAAGACAATCATCAAATTCTTGGAATCCAAGCTGTTGGTAGTTCTATAAGTGAACTATCCGGTGAATTCTCTTTAGCACTTGAAATGGGAGCACTATTGGAGGATGTTGCTGGTACAATCCATGCACATCCAACAATGACTGAATCTTTCCATGAAGCAATTCTAGCAACACTTGGACATGCAATTCATATTTCATGAGGATAAAGTATGCGAAATGTAGAACTCATACAATTTTCGTGTGAGGAACATGAGAAAATAGACTTAATCATGAAAGAAATGCAAAAAATGAGAATTAATGACGAAATTAATGATTCTCTAATTTTTGTTGAGCATCCTGAAATTGTTACCATCGGCCCTAAAGCGAAAAAAGAAAAAATATTACCTCCTGATGATTATCCAAGAAGATTTGTTGATCGTGGAGGAGGATTAACATGGCATGGCCCAGGACAATTAGTAATTTATCCCATTTTCAAATGGGATTTAGAAGGTGAAGTTAACATAAAAACAATTATTTCTAAATTAGAAGAATGGATTATTACAGCATTTGCAGATTTGGGTATTATTGGAGTTAGAGACGAGAGGATGAGGGGAGTTTGGGTAAACGAAAACAAAGTTGCAAGTATCGGGCTTTCATTTTTGAAGTGGGTGTCTAGGCATGGATTATCAATCAATTATAATACACCTAAAGGAAGAGTAGAGTTACTAGAAGGTTGTGGATTAAAAGCAGGTACAACATCATCGCTTGCTGCAAATAATCACATTACTAATAGGAAAAGTCTTGAGAATGTATTACTCCAAAACATTACAATATTAGACAGGAAATTAAACAATTAATTTTTCAACTTTAACCAATAATGCCAAAGAATAAATCCAAAAAAGAAGCTCGTTAAATGCCCCATTGTGATGTAAATATTCATTCCATTTCCATACCTATTCCACGTTTCAAATAAGATTACAAGAAGTGGTATTAGCCACTTTTTTCTTGAATAATGTGAAAGCCCTCCAAGAAGTCCAAACATACCTATAGAACCACCCATGAAACTACGATTCAAAGCACCATTGAAAAAATCAGAATCTGGAACAAAGATATGACCTATATTCATGATTAAACCAATTAGTAAACAACTAAATGTAATTGAAAGGAAAAATAGCACCATAGCACTTTTTGGGTTAGATCTTGCTTCAAAAGATTGGCCAAAAAACAAAAAGCCATATAAAACTAATTTTAGATGAGGTGGATCATTATGAAAATATGGAGACGAAAAGAAAGACAGAAAATATTCATGAGGCTTAGAAAATAGTTTGTTAGGCCATATCGCACTAGAACAAGATAGTTGCTCTATAAATGATTCACAGCGCTGACCGCCCCAATGTCCAAAACCTAAAAAATACCAAATTGACAATACGATTAACAAATAAGAAAATGAAAAAGTTCTAGATCTAATTAATATATTAGGGCGTAAAAATTTCCCTTGTGAATCGCAAAAAGGAAAAACAAATGGCAATAGTGGTTTTCGTTTCATATTTTTACCCAACATTAAAAATTATTAGTTTAAAATTTAAAAAAATTTGTTAACTTTTCTTCATATTCTTCAGTATGACTCCATAATGAATCAACATGGTTTGCACCCTCAATATACCAAGAAGTGACATTTACATTATTTTCTAATGCTAATTTTTCTAAAGATTGTGAATGAGAGATTGGAACTAAATCATCATCATAGCCATGGCATAAAAACATGGGTCTTTCACCTGCATTTAATGCCGAATTAGATGCTGGTATTTCATTTGGATTTATTCCAATAAAAACTTCAACCCATCTAATTGCAGAACCCCCTAATAATTTAGGAAAGCCAAGACCTTCTAATTGATCTTCAACAAGAATTTGAAAATCTGAAGGAGCTGCTTCTAACCATATTGAAGAAATCCTCTGATCTTCAGAAAAAGCAATCGATGCAGCTATTCCTCCAAGTGAAATGCCCATTACGCCAATTTTGTTTTCATTTACACTTCTATTATTTATTAAATAATCCACAGCACCTATTACATCTAGATATTCTGTTTGGCCGATTTTCATATATTCATCAACAACAGTACTATTTCCATATCCTTGTAAATCTATAGAAAGTGTATTTATTCCATTTTTATACAGCATTGAAGAAACCATCAAAGGTTCATGTTTACACTTTCCATTTGTTCCAACTCCATGAGTAATAATTACAGTTGGTGCTTCTGAATCTACAAATTGATACCATCCACTTATTGTAACACCCTCACTCCTACTTGGGAAAGTTACCTCTTCAAATGGGAATTGATATTCACTTACATTCATTTCTTGTCTTAATTTTATTCTTTCTTCTCCATTAGCATAATCAAGATACCAGTCTTCATCATCCATATCCCAATTATCAGGTTTGTTTTCCTCAAATACTCCACATGTTTGGGATAATTCTAAACCAGATTGAGTGGCAATTACAAATCCCAATCCTGAATAAAGTATAGGAATCAATAACATAATCACATATAATATGGAATAAATTGCTAGTTTGCTTTTAGATGATTCTTTAGTATTAGCTGATTCTCTTGATTTTACGATAAGGCTAACATAACATATTCCAATTATTCCTACAATTATAATTGTAAAAGACCCATATCCGGGATCCCCTAAATGAAATGTTGAAATTGCTGAAATTACAACCATTAACAAAATTAAACAACAAATTCCTAATTTAGCATGTTTTGGTATTGTTTTACCGGTATGATAATATTCTAAAATTGCAGAACCAAAAAATTTGTTGGTAAGGGACCAGCGAAATAATTTTTCACTAGAAATAGAAAATAAAAAGGCAGCGGGAACTGCCCATGAAACTGTTGGCCAACCAGGAATAAATACCCCTATAATTGAAAAAAATGTGAAAATACATCCAAAAATAATAGAAAGCCATTTCTTTAAGGGGCTCGAAGTAAGTAAATACTTATCTACTACCTCATCTACTTTATTAGACAAAATACCACCTAAATTCTTTCAATAATTACTGCGATTCCTTGTCCGCCGCCAATACATGCTGTTGCAACTCCATACCTTCCACCACAACGTTTTAATTCATGTGCCAAAGTCAAAACCAATCTTGTGCCTGTAGCTGCAAGTGGATGACCTAAACCTACTGCACCTCCATTGACATTTACTTTTTCTACATCAATTTCAAGTTCTTTAATACAAGCAACTGCCTGACCTGAGAATGCCTCATTTATTTCCCATCTATCAATATCATTAACTGAAAGTCCTGCTTTTTCTAATGCCTTCTTACTACTTGGAACTGGACCAAAGGCCATAATCGCTGGTTCTAATCCCACAATTCCCCAAGAAACTATTTTTGCTAGGGGATCATCTCCATCTGATTTAGCTCTTTTTCCTGATTTAAGTATTACTGCAGCTGCACCATCAACAACTCCTGAAGCATTTCCCGCAGTAACTAATGAATCAGGCCCAAAATGTGTTCTTAACTCAGATAATGATTCTTTACTCGTACCTCTTACAAAATGATCTTCATGCGAAGAATCTATTACTCCTGTAGGGGTTTCTACTGGCACTATCTCATTTGAAAATAAATTAGAATCCACACTATTTTCAGTCCTACTATGGCTTAATACAGCAAATTCATCCGCTTCTTCCCTTGTAACTCCTACTCTTTTACATAATTCATCACTTGTTTGAGCCATGAACATATTACACGTTCCATCGATTAAATTTGTAAAAAGATAATCCTCCATATCTTTTTCAATCTCTGTACCTGCTTTAGGAGGCCTACCTAATTTGTATTGATCTCTTGAATTTCTTAATACATGAGGTGCTTGACTTAAATTTTCCATGCCCCCAGCCACAACTACTTCCGCTTCTCCAAGCATTATCATTTGTGAGCCAGAAACAATTGACTGTGCTCCACTTCCACATAAACGATTTAATGTCAACATAGGTACTTCTTGAGGTATTCCTGCATTTAATCCTGCATGCCTCGCACCAAAAATTGCTTGTCCTGATGTTTGAAGTGCATGCCCCATTACTACATGATCAATAGATTCTGGATTTGTTCCTGTTTTTTCCAAGGCCCCCTTTATTGCGATTGTTCCAAGTTCTTCTGCAGAATGGCTAGAAAGCCTTCCACCAGATTCTCCATCTCCTCTTTTTCCACCTAACCATTCACAAAAAGGTGTTCTTGCCCCTCCAATAATAACAACATCATTATCGTCCATGACTATCCGACTCAGATAAAGCATAAGAGTTTAAGTAAACTGTTCATCAATTACAATGCTCCAAAGATTCCAATCATTGATGCTGCAACCCAAGCACCAGACATACTTCCCAGATTACCTAATGCTGTTACAAGCAATACTTTTCCTGCAGAATTAGTCCAATAAGATTTCCAATCTTCTAATTTCAAAAAATTTGTCAAATCTTCAGTAGTTGGCTCATCCACCTTCATTTGAACATAACCTGCAAACCAACCTGCCGCAAGAAATGGATTCAAAGAAGTAATTGGAGATGCTAAAGCAGCGGCAATTACTGCGAAAATATGCCCTCTGGCCAATATTACAGCAAATGCAGCACATATTGAATTGGCTAATGCCCAAATAGTTAATATTTCAGTAAATTCAGCAAAATCTTTTTCTAAAGCTGATTTAACTATAAATCCAAATAATACCAGTGGAATAATCCAAGGAATTATTTTTTGATAGATTTTTTTGTTGGGTATTTGTGATAATTCAATGACTCTCTCTGAATTAGGTGTTTCAATCGTTGTCAAATGTTTTTTGACTCCATCTAAATGCCCTGCACCAATCACGGCAAGTACCTTTCCAGAAGAACTTTTTTTGCGTATATGGTGAGCAAGAAATTCATCTCTTTCATCAACTAATACCGATCCTGCGCCAGGTGCAACTTGCCTTAATTCATCCATCATCATAGTCATTAAATCTTTATTTTCTAATAGTTCATTAACATTAAATTCTTCATCATTATCTTCTTCACCTATTAATGACAAAAGCAATCTAAATTTTTCTCTGAATTTCATTTTTTTCCAAGCCCTTCTTAATGTGACTTGAATATCTCTATCAATCAAAGCAACCTCCTTTTGGTTTTGTTTTGCTATAGATATGGCTTCAATTAACTCAGCACCAGGTTGCATATCCTCACTAAGTCCTAATTTTCTTTGCTCAGATGCTAATAAACTCTGAACTAAAACTAGTGGTGCTTTACCCTCTTTGATGACTTTTAGTAAACTTTCTTTATCCAATCTTCGGTTCTCTGAAAGTGCCTTAAATCTACTTTCACATAATTCAACAGCTACGAAATCAGGATCCCAACTTTCTATTTCTGACCGTACTAATTCTACAGATTCTTTACTAATGTGTGCAGTTCCAACTAACCTTATGCTATCTTCTATAGATATTACTAAGTCTGTTTCTTTACTCATGACATCACCTATTCATTCATCATTGCACCTAACACATTTGTTAAATCTACATGCTCATCAACATCATGTACTCTCAATATGTCTATTCCATTCATTTGCCCAAAAGCAGAAGCTGCTAAAGTTCCGGGCAGCCTTTTTTCTGTACCTTCATTATTTGTGATTTCACCGATCATTGATTTTCTGCTTACTCCATTTAATACACTGAACCTTCCTCTTCTTATTTTTTTAGTACCTCTAAGAAGTTCTAAATTATGGGTTAATAATTTCCCAAAACCAATTCCTGGATCCAAAATTATCAAACTTTCAGGAAAACCTCTGTTGATTAATTCATCTGCTTTTGAAAATAAAAATTCACATACTTCTCCCAAGCAATCCTCATAGTAAGGAGATACTTGCATTTCTTCAGGGTTTTTTTGCATGTGCATAATACAAACGGGAATTGTTTCGGACAATAATAATTCTAGCATTTCATTATTTCTTAATCCAGAAACATCATTTATCATCAGAGCACCAGCATTTATTGCTACTTTCGCAACTTCTACTTTTTTTGTATCAATAGAAATTAACCCATTAGGCCTTCTTTTTTTAAGTTCCTTTATTACCGGAATTACTCTATTTAATTCCTCTTCGATTGTAACCTCTTCTGAACCAGGCCTAGTTGATTCTCCTCCAACATCTACCCACAATGCACCTGAATCCCACATGTCTATTGCTGTATTCACAGCAGAATCAAAATCTCTTCTTGAATCCTTATGAAATGAATCTGGAGTTACATTTACAATCCCCATAATCCTTGGCTTACCTGAAATATCCTTGCGTATAAAACTAGCAAGTTCATCTAAAGTTGGCCGAAGAGCTTCAGATGGTCCAGAAGTCGCCATGTTGCACCGCTATGCTTGCGAGTCTTTATCAGTTAGCAAAACGGCCCGTGTATAATGGATGAAGAGCCGGTGATGATTTCTAACAATGAAATAATTATGGAAAATAATATTTCAGGAGAAACTGGAGGGATTGATCCTTGGCAATTGGCTGACGCCATACTTGAGAGAATGGATGTGAAAGATAGCCACACCATAGATGAAATGATTCATAAAAGAGCTGTTTTATCTGGCACAATAATTGGTGGACTGTTACTTTTCTGGTGGCTTGTTTTCATTAACTTTAAATCAACTACTTTCAATGAACCTGAATTAATACTACAACTTGACTACGAGGTGATTTCAGCAATACTTCCATTTTTGGTATTTGCAGGTTCTGTCCTCAACATGATGAGTCGAGAATTAGGAAGACCTGGACCAGGTACTGTAGCAGGTTTCTTACTATTGATTTCAGTATATTTCATCATTGAGCCATTAGGGATGTTTATTTTCAATCAAACAAATGCAGACATAGGGACAATAATGTGGCTTTGTTCAAGGTTAGCAATAATTGGAGCAGGTGTATATGTAGGTTCTAAAATGTTGATGGAAGCATTCTTATTATCCTGGGTAAAGAGATTTTTAGAAATGCATGAAGCAAGTATTGGTAAAGAGAATATTAATTCAGAAGATTCATTAAATAACGATAGTGAAAATCCAACATAATTTAACAGGTGAATATCTGTGCCTAAAAGTCAATTTCCAATTACAGTCCTTAGACTTGGATATAGAGTTGGAAGAGATCCTCGAATTAATACTCACCTTGGGCTTGTTGCTAGAGCATTAGGTGCGAATGAATTTTTAGTTTCTGGAGACAATAATCACAAAATGTTCGACACAATTAATCAAGTTACGAAAACATTTGGAGGGGAATTTAATACAATGCATTTAGAATCTCCAATGAATTGGATTAGAAAATTTAAATCCGAAAAAGAGGGGAATGGAATTGTTATTCATCTTACAATGTATGGTGAAGATTATAGAAAAGTTGCAAAAGAAATTCCAAAGGATAAACCATTAGCAATAGTAGTAGGGGGAGCAAAAGTCCCTGCCTCCATCTATAGAATGGCTGATTACAATGTATCTGTAGGAAATCAGCCACATAGTGAAGTTGCTGCACTTGCACTAATATTAGATAAATTATATGAGGGGAATTCAATAGATCAAAAGTTCTCAAATCCAAAATTAGAGATTATTCCTAATTTAGAGGGTAAGCATGTAATTGACCATAGTTTAAATCAAAAAATTTACAAAAATGAAGAGGAATAATAATCGCCTCTTTTTGAGTGATAACATCCTCAATCCTTATTGAGTCTATTCAACGACATGGGCTGATGTCGGAGTCAAAGAGGAGCGCTGGTGGGTTTAATCCCGGCCTCGGACAAGTGGGTGTAAAGAACCCAATTAGTTTCAAAGATGCCTCTGACCTGCTAATTAAGGCAAAAAATCAAAATGACAATTTACCTATTGCAGCAAATGGAAAAGGCGTATTACTTTTAGCAGATGGAAGTAGATTCGAAGGTGAATTGTTTGGTGCAAAAGGTATTGCTCAAGGAGAATTAGTTTTCACAACCGGAATGACAGGTTACCAAGAAAGTCTGACAGACCCCTCTTTTGCAGGACAAGTTCTGACCTTCACATACCCTCTGATAGGGAATTATGGGATCCATGCATCTTCTTCTGAAAGTTCATCTGTGTGGCCTCGAGCATTAATCTGCAGAGAAGTGATTATACATCCAGACCATAGAGACTCGATAGGAAATGTTGAAGAATTATTAAGAATTCATGAAGTTCCAGGATTGAAAAAAGTAGACACTAGGGCAATTACAAAAAAAGTTAGAGAATATGGAACATTATTATGTGTAATGGGCCCTATTGAAAAAGAGGAGGAATTAGGAAAGATACTAAATGACCTTGAAGACCCCTCAATAAATGATTTAATCGAAACTGTATGTATTTCTGACCCAATAATAGTAAATGAGGGCGCTTTAGATAATAAAGGAAAGAAATTACCTAGGCTAGGAGTACTTGATTGTGGCATAAAATATAACATTATTAGGGAATTATCAAAAAGATTTGAAGTTTTATGGTGCCCGCCTAATATTGAATTTGAGGAATTGATTTCAAAATGGAATATTTCTGCTTTGTTTTGTTCAAATGGGCCGGGAGATCCTGCACAAAAAGGAAGAGCCACATCAGCTAGAAAAACACTTGCTGCAGGCATTAAATCTGGCATTCCGACAATGGGTATTTGTTTAGGGCACCAATTACTTGGGCTTGCAGCAGGCCTTGAAACATACAAAATGCTATATGGGCACAGGGGAGCAAATCAACCTGTAATAAACGTGAATACAGGCAAAGTAAGTATCACCTCACAAAACCACGGGTTTGCAGTAGCAGATCCCCTAAAAGGAAGGCTGGCTGAACATCCATCAGGTGCAAGTTCTGGAAAAGATGAAAATTTAATAGGTTCAAAGGTTAAAGTTTCACACATAAATGCTAATGATAACACTGTGGAAGGTTTGGAAGTAATAGGCAAACCAGCATTTAGTGTTCAATACCATCCAGAAGCTTGCCCAGGACCTCACGATGCATCTAAATTATTTGATCAATTTGAAAAACTAGTTAGGAGTGATTTATAATGCCAAGAAGAGAGGATATTAGTAGAATACTATTACTTGGTAGTGGCCCTATTAGAATAGGCCAGGCTGCAGAATTTGATTTTAGTGGTTCTCAAGCGTGTAGGGCACTTAGAGAAGATGGTTTTGAAGTAATACTAGTAAATTCAAACCCTGCAACAATTCAGAACGATCCAGAAATGGCTGATGTTGTATATATTGAGCCATTACTACCGGATGTAGTAAGAAAAATTATTGAAATTGAAAAACCAGATGCTTTGCTTGCAGGAATGGGAGGTCAAACAGCATTAAACATTGCTACAGAATTAGCAAATGATGGGACTCTTGATAAACATAATGTGGAATTAATTGGTTCAGATTTAGATGCTATTGAAAAGGCAGAAGATAGAGCATTATTCAAAGAAATATGCGAGTCTATAGATTTACCAGTCCCAAAGGCAATTGCTTGTAACTCAATAGATGAGGTTATTGTGGCAGCAGAAAAATTAGGTTCTTGGCCATTATTAGTAAGGCCTGCATTCACATTAGGAGGACTTGGCGGAGGAACTGTGAATAATATAGGGGAATTAGTAGAAGTTTCATCACTAGGGATCAGAAACAGTAGAATTAATCAAGTTCTAATTGAAGAATCAATATTGGGTTGGCAAGAACATGAATATGAAGTTGTCAGAGATGATAACGATAACTGCATCATTGTATGCACAATGGAAAATTTAGACCCCATGGGAGTACATACGGGAGAAAGTATAGTTGTAGCACCAGTTCAATCATTATCAGATAAAGATCATCAATATCTTCGAGATTGTTCACTAAAATTAATTCGTGAATTAAATATTTGCGGAGGTTGTAATGTTCAATTCGCAGTAAATCAAAAAAATGGCGACATTAGAGTAATAGAAGTTAATCCGAGAGTAAGTAGATCTTCGGCACTGGCAAGTAAAGCAACAGGTTATCCAATAGCAAGAATGGCTGCAAAAATAGCCATAGGTTACACCTTAGATGAATTGCCTAATCCAATTACAGGCCATGGAACTACTGCTGCTTTTGAACCAACTCTAGATTACTGTGTTGTTAAAATACCTCGATGGCCATTTGACAAATTTAGAACCGCTAACAGAACATTGGGGACTTCGATGAAATCAACGGGAGAAGTGATGGCAATTGGTAGGTCATTTCAAGAAGCATTTCTAAAAGCATGGGGAAGTCTTGAAACAGGGAATCCACATCCAAGGCCGCTTACTAAAGCAGATGAATCTGAAGGAGACGATATGTACCTCAGAGCAAAAGAAAAACTGCCTGATGAAGTGTTAATTGAGTGGTTAGAAGTTCCCACCGATAGAAGATTATCCGCAATATTGGAAGCATTTAGAAGAGGATGGGATGTAGAAAAAATACATGGCCACACGGACATAACAAGATGGTTCTTATATAGAATTGAAGAAATTATAGATATTGAAAATGAAATCGTTAACTCGGGAGATTCGCCAGATGAAGTCAATGAGGAGTCTCTTAGAATATGGAAAAGATATGGATTTAGTGATGCATATATAGCAGATGCATTATCTAATTTCCCAGCTAAAGGATGGAAGGATTTACCTGAAAGTCAAAATGAAATCGCAGTAATGAATCAACGTCATAAATTAGGCATCCATCCCAAATATAGAATGGTTGATTCTTGTGCTGCAGAATTTGCAGCTACTACGCCATATTACTATTCGACATATGAAGAAGGCACAATCAACAATGAAAGTGGAATCGATCTCTTAAAACTTGAACAAAATCCTCCAAAAAGACAAATTGTCATAGGAAGTGGACCTATAAGAATTGGACAAGGAATTGAATTTGATTATGGTTGTGTACATGCAGTAAAATCAATTAGAGAACATGGAGATGAAGCTATAATCATAAATAATAATCCTGAAACAGTTTCTACAGATTTTGATACATCTAACAGACTTTATTTTGAACCATTAAGCATAGAATACGTACTTGAAATATTACTTAGAGAAAGAGCACATGGAATCCTCCTTCAATTTGGCGGACAAACCGCAATAAACCTAGCATTACCACTCGAGAAGAGAATGGGGATTTTAGAAAACTATGGTTTGAATCTAAAATTATTAGGCACAAGTATTGATGCAATTGATGAAGCAAGTGATAGAGAAAGATTTGAAAAATTTTCAAAAGCAAGTGGATTGAAAATGCCGCATGGCTTAACTGGTAAAACTTCTAAAGAAGTTAGAAAAGCAGTACAAGAAATAGGATTTCCCGTTTTGATTAGGCCCTCATATGTTCTTGGCGGCAGAGGTATGGAAGTACTTACTAATGAAAAACAACTTGATGCTTATCTCTCAGAAGCATATATCACTCCAGAAAAACCAATTCTTGTTGATCAATATCTTTCACATGCAATAGAACTTGATGTGGATGCTGTTTCAGATGGAAAGGATGTTCTTGTAGGTGCAATCATGGAGCATTTAGAAGAAGCAGGAATCCATTCAGGTGATTCTACTTGTTTCATTCCAACTCAAAATATTTCAAAAGAAATTCTTGAATTGGTAAAAAAACAAACAAAAATAATTGGGCTTGGTTTGAAAATAGTTGGATGTTTTAATATTCAATTTGCAATACAAGATAAAGAATTATACGTTCTAGAAGTTAATCCCAGATCAAGTAGGACTGTTCCATTTGTAGCAAAAGCAACAGGTATTCCTTTGGCTAAAATTTCTGCGAAAGCCACATTAGGAGTTGAACTATCTAAACAAATCATTCCTGAAGCAACAAAGGGCCACGTTTGTGTAAAAGCACCTGTATTTCCTTTCATCAAGTTAGTTGGATTAGATCCGGCTCCTGGTCCTGAAATGAAATCAACAGGTGAAGTAATGGGAAGTGACATCACTGCAGAAAATGCATACCTAAAAGCAAGATTAGCCACTGAAATTCCAGTTGCAACCTCAGGAGGAGTGTATTTGACTGTTAGGGATGAAGATAAATTAGCACTAACACCACTAGCAAGAAAACTAGAAAATATGGGTTTTGAAATATTTGCAACACCAGGTACATCCGATACCCTAAGAAAAAATTCAATCAATGTAAATACAGCATATAGGATTAATGAACCTGGACACCCTGATGCACTAGATTTAATGCATCAAGGGAAAATACAATTCATCATCAACGTTCCTACAATCAGTGGAGGTGCTGTAAGAGATGGAAATATTATGAGAAGATTAGCTGTTGAAATGAATATTCCCTTTGTTACAACTATTTCCGGTGGAATAATGGAAGTGGCAGCAATAGAAGCGGCTAGAAAAGGTAGTTTAAAACCAATAAAATTACAAGTAAATTATCAAACAATAAAATCATCTAAGAATAAAAGCATGGCCTCAAATTCTTCAAAACACGTTGGTCAAGCCTAACATGAATCGTATGCTTCAAGAATATATTTTGTTGTAGGGGATGTCCAAGCTAATTCAGAAACGCCCTTCTTACCTGACTTAGCATAGGCAAAAACTACATCTTCAACTCTTACATTTCCTTTAGATGAACGTGCAAGAATTGTTCTTCGTTTCAATGATTTCCCAGTCCCGTGTGGATCATACACCGTATCAAGTGCTTCATTAAGGAACCATTCAGCCTTGTCTGATTTTTTTCCATCAAATGTTTTTGATTTTTTTCCGGGTCCAAACAATGATTTTGATTTTGGTTTACTTGAAGATTTACTTGTTTTCTGTTCTTCTTCAACTTCATCATCGTCATCTTCAACTTCATCATCTTCTGCTTTACTTTCTATAGAATCCTTGCCAGCCTTTAATTCTTTGAGGAGTTCCTTTCTTATTTTTGTAGTCAATGATTTTCTTAATTTAGATTCTATTGATTTTTTATCTGTATTGTCAAGTTTATCTTTTAGTTCTTCTACTTCTGCTTTAAGTTTTGAATTATCAATTTTCAAATCTTCCATTTCATTAATGTGGTGTGCACTTACTTTAACAATTGATGTTTCCATTGCAGCTTCTAATTGGATTCCTACTACATCAGATGAGGCATCACGCCATTTCCTCCATTGCATCATTGTGAATGAGTGAATATCTGTACCACATTTTGGGCAAAAGGATCTTTTTGGAGGTTTTAAAACTGGTATTTCCTTTATTACGTCAGCATCTACTCCTTCAAATTCACCAGTAGATATGTCATGAATATGCTTAGATGCATCAATTCCTAATGTCATAGATTCTCGATATAATTTGTCTGAAAAATCTATTTTCCCTGATTTTACTAAATCCCAAGCCTCGGAAGAGCCAACAACGGTATTTACAGCATAGTTTGATGCAGCACTATCTCCAAATTTCATTAAATTAATGGATAATTCTTCGTCTTCTTCTGATTTTTCTTGATCTTCAAGATATGGTAGGCCCTCATAGGTACTATCGTCCTCAGCAGGTGCTGCTATACCCAATCTAATTGGATTTGCACCTTCTTCAATTTGTGCCATCAAATTGAATTTTTCCGCCATAGAAATATCATCTCTAATCTTGATGGCATCTTTTAATTCACTCAAATCATGGCCTGTTGAAGTAATAGGCCCTTCTCCATTCAAAAAGGTATGACCACAGACTAAACAAAACTTTGCTACAGCGTCGACCTCGGCCTCGCACTTAGGACAATAGACCCCGCCCATCAGCACGCAAGAATTGTTATTGTTCTTCAAGTATAATGTTCATCATAGCCAATAATGGTGTTTTAGAGGGTTTTATGATTTGCCGCTTGTAATATTAAATCACACACATTCTTCTTATCTAATTCTTGTAATAATCTTGCTAATTTTGGTCCAGATGTTTCGCCCAAAATAATTAGATAAAGTAAGGAATATACCTCTCCTAAATTTAAATTCATATTTTTTGCAGGGGACGTAATTGCTTGACTAATGTTTAATGAATTCCATTCGCTTAATTCCTGAAGGTTTTTTGATAATAACATCAAATAATCTTTTGAAAAATGATATTTGCTAATTTGATCAAAATTAACTGATTGGTTAATATTTATCCTTAAATCAGAGGGGAAATGTTCTGATTGTATCCAAGTTCTAATTTTTGATAGTTTTTCACGTAATTTATCGCTTGGGTTTTTTGCAGAATCAATATAATCTCCTTTTTCAAGTGCAGAAAGCACGTCATCATCATTAGAACGAATTTGTGCTAACATCGAAAGATGTCTAAAAGGTACTTTGAAAGAACCATCAAGTTCAGATTCTAAATCAATTTGTGAATATCTCACACTACCCTCTGCTTCTTCTTTCAAAACGCGTTGTCTTTTTGATAATTCATCTAAATTAACTTCTTCTGATTCACTAACAGATTGACATGTTCTCTCATACTCATCAGCAAGATTTAACAATAAATCTCCAGTATTAAATTCCAAATGCTTACTTGGTTTAGAACGTGCAATTAAGTATCTCAATATTTCAGACGGAACTAATTTTAAAACTTCTATTGGACCTATTGTTACACCTGTTGAACTAGACATTGCACCTTCTCCTTTCAATGAAATCCATTCATAAGTTAAAGGATGGGGGGGCTCATAACCAAACATTTCAGAAAACTTTCTTCCAGTGGAATAGGATCCTCCAGAAGTTCCGTGGTCTTTTCCAAATGGTTCACAAGTCACCCCTACCCAACTCCATTTTGCTGGCCAATCAAGTCTCCAAGGCAATTTACCTTCACCTAATCTAATGTCATTTTTGCCTGATTTTCCCTCGGAATCAATCCAATAAACATATGGCCATTCATAATTTGACACTTTTAATCCCTCCATAGACCCTAACTCATTTATGGGATTATAAGGAAACCACTCCTCTGATAATTCTCTACCTGAAATTGTTTCAATTATTTCTCTAACTTTCCCTACATTTTCACAAACAATTTTGGTTGCATCTGCGAATTTTCCTTCTGAATAACTCTGATAATTATCAATAATTCTTGGATTGACTCCGATTTTGCTTAATGCATCCAAAAAAGGGTTCAAAAAGAAATCAGAATAAATTCCTCCATCGGAACTTGGCTTTCCATTTTCATCTGGTGCAGGAATACAAGCCAATTGATGCCCTACATATTTTTCATATTCTGGATCTAAAAAAGAATATACCTTTCTTAATGGATCTGCGGAATCAACAATAAAAACAAATTCTGATTCTAAGCCTAACCTTAAACAAGCCCTATGAATAATTTCTCCAGTTAAAATCTCTCTTAAGTGCCCTATATGGAATTCCCCACTTGGAGTAATACCAGCTGCAATAACATGCTTTTTACCTCTATGAGACAATCTTTGCGCTACTGCATCGGCCCAATGAATTCAAATCACCTACACAGTTACTGTTCTAATTAAACCTCTAAGAGGAACTCCGTCAATCTCATTGAGTTGTGTCTTATTCACCAAAACTAATGCCAATACTACATCAGCACCCATTTTTTCTAAAACTGATATTGTATTTTTGATTGTACTTCCTGTAGATAATACATCATCTACAACTACAACTCTTTTACCGCCAACCTGGCCATATTTTGTAGATAAATGACCTCCTTCAGCTCCTTTACTATCTCTATGAATTGCAACATCTACATTTAATTGAGATGCTATTTCATGTGCAAACAATATTCCATTAATACTTATTCCAACAATAGTATCTACAGATTCTACATCCCAATCCATCTCTTCCAATACAACATCAGCAAAAATATTTGATAATGCTGCCACTCTAACCGGTCTAGCACCAATTGTTCTCCAACCAATTCGAATATCTACAGGCCTTTCAGCAGAAGTAGTTTCATTAGAATTACTTGTAAGTAGCCACAAGATAGTACTTTGTGAAAGTGATAATTCATCAGCAATCTGTTCTGTTGACAATCCTTGTTCTTTATATTTAGCTACAGTTCTTCGTAGTTCATCGATACTTAATGCCATGCTATCGTAAATGGGGTCTACACTCTTGGATATTAATACGTCGATTGGTAGTAGCCTTAATGTTACACATTCGTTCGGAAGGCCAATGGGCGACTTCAATTATGAGGATTTATTAGATCGAGCGCGAGATAAAATACCTGATCAAATATCCAATAGGGAAAGATGGACTTTACCTCAACCAGATATTATGATTGAGGGGTCAAATACATACATTAGAAATTTCTCAGAAGTAGTTTCTCATATGGACAGAGATTTGGTTCATGTTTTCCAATTTTTACTAAAAGAATTAGGAACAAGTGGAGCAATAGATGGGCCACGTGTACATTTCAAAGGGAGAATTCCTCCAAAGAATATCAAACAAAAATTCGTTAATTATGTTAATACATACATCAAATGTTCACAATGTAATGCTCCCGATACTAGTTTCATTAAAGAAGACCGTACAACATTGCTAAAATGTCAAGCATGTGGTGCTACAAGACCTGTTAAATTATAAAACAAATATTGATTTTTGATTTAAATCATTATGAAAAATCCAAGAGCACCTTCCCTCTGTTTTTCCGATCATGAATATATTGATGCGCATTTGCTATATCTGTAAAATGGAATACTTTGTCAACAATCGGTTCTATTTGATTATTATTTAACATATTAACCAATGTTTCTATCTCCCTTCTCATTAAATCCAAGTCCTTGATTGTCCCCATGTGAACTCCAAATATCGCTTTATTCTTACCAATCATTTTCAATGGTGAAAATTTAGGTGACCTAATTAATCTCCAAAGAGCTGTTGGCTTGAATATTTTTGGACCCCTTACAAATGAGGACCCGCCAAAAGCATACAACTTTCCACCTGATCTTAAAGATTTAAATGATTTTTTTAAATGTTGACCGCCAACAGGATCTAGTGCATGATGAACTCCTGCGCCATTTGTTTCGTCTTTTACGACTTTTACAAAATCTTCATTCTCCCTGTCTATAAACCTCATACCTAACTTTTCTACAAACTCTTTTTTTGCAGATGATGCAACTCCAAATATTGTTCCAGCACCATATGCATTAGCAATTTGAACGGCAGCAGTACCTACTCCTCCTGCTGCATGATGAATTAATACTGTGTCGCCTTCTCTAATATTTCCTAATTCTACTAACATATGGTATGCAGTGATGTAAGTCACAGGCATTGCAGCCGCTGCTTCAAAAGATATTTCGTCCCCTATTGGGACTACTTGTGATGCTGGGACTTTTACTTCCTCGGAATAGCCTCCTACACCTGTAAATGCAGCAACACGCTGCCCAACACTATACTCTTCAACTGCATTTCCAATTGAACTAATAACTCCTGAAACCTCATATCCAGGTGTAAAAGGTATGTCCGGTGTTTTACCATAGATTCCCAAGCGCATCATTAAATCAGCGAAATTAATTCCTGCCTTATTTACTCTTATAACCACCTCATCATCCCCTGGAGTTAATTTTTCCTGTTCTATGACTTTCAATACCTCCGGAGGGCCTAATTTACTAATCACAATTCTACGCATATTCATTAGTGCTTAAAGCATATACTATAAACTAATTCATTAATGAAAATAAATGATAGTGGTGAAGAAAATATAAATCAATTTGGTGTTTTTTTTGACATATTATTAGTCAAGGTTATTAGCGAGTTTTTTTGGTAGTTAAAATCCAAGCAGTGCTTGTTCAGAGATGAGGTGTTCGAAATGGAAGAGGAATTCAATCTAAGTGGAGAATTTATCGAACCTATGTTGAAAGAAGATCCTGGCAGATTCGTCTTATTTCCAATAGAACATCAAGAAATTTGGAGTTTCTACAAACAACATGAGGCTGCATTTTGGACTGCAGAAGAAATTGATCTTGGAGAAGATGCAAAAGATTGGGAAAATTTAACTGATGATGAAATTCATTTCATCAAACATATTTTGGCTTTTTTTGCTGCAAGTGATGGAATTGTTAATGAAAATCTAATTTATAATTTTGCAGCAGAAGTTCAATATGCCGAAGCAAGATGTTTTTATGGATTCCAAATTATGATGGAAAATATCCATGCGGAAACATATTCTTTATTAATTGATAGTTACATTAAAGATGAAAAAGAAAAGGATAAATTATTCAATGCAATAGATACAATTCCTGCAGTTAAAAAGAAGGCTGAATGGGCACTAAGGTGGCTTGACAGGAAAAGGGCAACATTCCCTGAAAGATTAATTGCGTTTGCAGCTGTCGAAGGTATCTTTTTTTCTGGTGCATTTTGTGCAATATTCTGGCTAAAGAAAAGAGGTTTAATGCCAGGGTTGACTTTTTCAAATGAGTTGATTTCTCGAGATGAAGGATTACATTGTGATTTTGCCTGCTTATTACACAGTATGTTAGAAAAACCTACTTCTGAAAGTAAAATACACCGAATTGTTGCTGAAGCCGTAACCATTGAAAAAGAATTTATCACAAAGGCGCTACCTGTTTCATTAATTGGAATGAATGCAGATCTAATGTCGCAATATATTGAATTTGTAGCAGATAGGTTGCTTGTAGCATTGAATTGTACAAGATTGTATGATGCAACTAACCCATTCCCTTGGATGGAAATGATAAGTATGCAAGGAAAGACGAACTTCTTTGAGAAACGTGTAGGTGAATATCAGAAGAGTGGAGTGCTTAATTCAGGCGAAGCTTCGGCTTCACTCCAAACTAGATTTTCTATGGAAGAAGACTTCTGAAACTTTCAATTCTAACGTATAGTTCTAATACCGTCCGCGTCCCCAAAGAGACACTGCGCTATCAGGCGTATAGAGAGGTTGCTAAAAATGGGGCTACAAGTAATAAATAGGGCAGGTGAAAGAGTAGATGTCAGATTTGATGCAATCTTAGAAAAATTAAACATATTATCAAAAGGACTTGATACAAACTGGGTTAATGTTGGCCAAGTAGCAAAAATGGTTATTGAAGGACTATATGATGGAGTCACTACAAAAGAATTAGATCAACTAGCAGCTGAAACAAGTGCTAGTTTAGTTAGTAACCACCCAGACTATAGTAAATTAGCAGCAAGAATTGCAGTAGATGACTTACATAGAAGTACAAAAGATTCTTTCAGTGAATTAATTGAAGACTTACATTCTTACATTGACCCCGAAACAAAAATGCATGCGCCCTTGATTTCTGAAGAAGTTTTAGGAGTAGTAAGAGAACACAAGGAAATATTAAACAAACATATCAATTATGATAGAGATTTTAATTATGATTATTTTGGATTTAAAACGTTAGCAAGATCCTATCTCCTTAAATTAAATGGCGATGTTGCTGAAAGACCACAACACATGTTGATGAGAGTTGCTGTCGGCATCCATTCAAACGATATTGAAAGAGCACTAGAAACATACGACCTAATGAGCGAAGGTTGGTTTACACATGCAACCCCTACCCTATTCAATGCAGGAACTACAAGGCCGCAATTATCAAGTTGTTTTCTACTAACAATGCAAGATGATTCATTAGAAGGCATTTACAACACATTACATCAATGTGCTAAAATTTCAAAATCAGCAGGAGGGATTGGACTTTCAGTGCATCCAATCAGATCTAAAGGAGCATACATCAAAGGTACGAATGGTACTAGTAATGGTCTGGTACCAATGTTACAGGTGTTCAATGCCACCGCTAGATATGTAGACCAAGGAGGAGGGAAAAGGAAAGGTTCCTGTGCGATTTACCTAGAACCTTGGCACCCAGATATTTTTGATTGGTTAGACTTAAGGAAAAATCATGGAAAAGAAGAATTGCGTGCTAGAGATTTATTCTATGCACTTTGGACACCTGACTTATTCATGGAACGTGTTGAAAGCGATGGAGAATGGAGTTTATTTTGCCCCAATGAATGTTCTGGGTTACATGATGTATATGGAGATGAATTCAATGAATTATATCACAAATATGAATCAGAAGGTATGGCAAGGAGAACAGTAAAAGCAAGAGATTTATGGGAAGCCATAGTATCGGCACAAATAGAAACGGGCACACCATACATGCTTTACAAGGATGCTGCAAATAAAAAGTCAAACCAGAAAAACCTAGGCACTATCAGATCCTCTAATCTTTGCACTGAAATAATGGAATATACCTCTGCTGATGAAGTTGCAGTTTGTAATTTAGCAAGTATAGCATTACCTAAATATGTAGACCTTGAAAATATGGAATTTGATCATCAAAAATTGTATGATGTAGCATACAGGGCAGCTTACAATCTCAACCGTGTAATTGATGTAAATTATTATCCAGTGCCAGAGGCAAGAAATTCTAATATGAGACATAGACCAATAGGCCTCGGAGTTCAAGGGTTAGCAGACACATTTGCAATGCTAAAATATAATTTCGATGGCGAAGAAGCCAAACAATTAAACAAAGATATTTTCGAAACGATTTATTTTGCAGCTCTTTCTTGCTCAGCAGATTTATCAATCAGAGATGGCCCATACGAATCTTATGCAGGATCCCCAGCAAGTAAAGGAATATTACAATTTGATATGTGGGGTGTCAAACCCGACTCTGGAAATTGGGACTGGGGGGCTCTTAAAGAGAAAATTGCAGGCACTGGCATTAGAAATTCCTTATTGTTAGCACCTATGCCAACAGCATCTACAAGCCAAATACTTGGAAATAATGAATGCTTTGAAGCATTTACCTCCAATCTTTATACCCGTAGAACATTATCTGGTGAATTTGTAATCTTAAATAAACACCTTGTAAAGGATTTAATTGATTCAAACCTATGGTCACTTGAATTAAAAGACAGAATCCTTGAAGGTAAAGGCTCAATACAAAAAATTGACATTATTCCTGAAGATATTCGTATGCTATATCGGACCACATGGGAAATAAAACAAAAATATATTATTGATATGTCTGCAGATAGAGGAGCATTTATTGATCAAAGTCAAAGTTTAAACATCCACATGACTGATGCAAATTCTGCAAAAGTATCTTCAATGCATTTCTATGGGTGGAAAAAAGGACTGAAGACAGGAATGTATTACTTACGAACAAAGGCAGCTGTTGACGCAATACAATTCACTTTAGAGAAGGATAAAATGTCAAACACGGTAGGTGGACTTAAAGAACGAGCTGAAGACATTAGTAGTATGGATCAAATTGCTTGTAGTCTTGATAGTCCTGATGATTGTTTGTCTTGTGGATCATGAGTTAATTGTTAATCAAAGAGACACTTTGTCGCCAATTAACACTAACCCCTCTTGAATTACTGAGGCATACCATCTTGACCAAGAGGGGTGTTTTTTTTCGGAGATTCTTGCAAAATCTCCTAACATAAATGATGAAGAAATAGTTTTACATGGCGGAGCAGGGTTAGTAAGTTGGAGAATTACCCCTCCAATATTTAATTTCAAACCAGATTCAAGGACTCCCCACTCTAATCCCTTAATCGTAAAATTTTCACCTGTTGAACCAGGAAAAATATTATGCCCCTCTGATTTTAAATTATCAATTAATTCGAATGAATACAAGCAAACTGCACGATTTGGACCACCGTGATGTTTCAAATCATTGTGACCGTCACCAACTATCCCCCCATACTTAACTTTGGCTTGACTAACGGGTAACTTTGGAACCCCACCAGAGGATAAATTAATTGAATGGACAAAAGCCATATGACTCAATTAACTTATTCTACATCAATGTTTTCTGAATCATTAGATACAGTTCCAAGATATTCAGGAAGTTCCACTCCTGCCATCTTAGCAACATCATGAATAGGAGGTAAACTTCTAACCAAACTACTTACGAAATTAGATGTCGATGAAGAGCCATCTCCTGCCCCTCCATTTCCTCCGTCCCAAACAGTAATCTTGTCAATCTTCAAGTTCTTAATTGCTTCAACTTGAGCACTTACCATACTTTCTATCTTCTCTACCATAAGTAATGTAGCAGCAGCACGCGCATCTCCACCAGAACTTTGGATTAATCTCCCATAACCTTCTGCCTTAGCATCTAATACTTGTTGAACACCCTTTGCTTCTGCTTCGTATTTGAATAAAATAGCATCTGCCTCACCCTTTGCAACTCTACGTACTCTTTCAGCCTCTGCTTCAGCAGCAATCTCAATTTGTGTTTTTGCAATTTCTTCTCGAACAATTTCTTCAGCCTTCAATCTTTCTTGTTCAAGTATATATTGTGCTTTCTGAATTTCTGTTTCAGCAGTACGTTTAGCAACTTCTGCTCTCCTATCTGCTTCTGCTTCTTTCTCTGCTAGAGTGGCATTATATTCAGCAATGCTAGCAGCAGAAACATTTTCTCCTTCAACTGCTAATGACTCTTGTTCTTTAACAAACACACGCTGATCTCTTTCTGCACTTTTACGCCCTTTTTCGGCCTCTGCTGTATTAATTGCAACTTCAATTTCTCTTTCTCTATTAGCCTGTGCTTCACCAATAGAACCGTCTCTTTCTGCATTAGCCACATCTACTCTAGCTGATTGAACTGCTTCTGCTGCTGCTTTCTTACCAATTGATTCGATATATTCTGATTCATCTGTAATATCTGTAATATTAACATTGATTAGATATAATCCTACTTTATTTAATTCCTTACCAACATTAGCCATGATTAATTCTAGGAAATTATCCCTATCTTGGTTAATTTCTTCAATAGTCAACATAGCAACTGTTAATCTGAGCTGCCCAAAAATAATTTCTTGTGCTAATTCTTCAACTTGTTGAGGAGCAAGGCCCAATAGTCTCTCCGCTGCTCTTTGCATTAAGTTTGGTTCTACACTAATACCTACAGTGAAAGTACTTGGAACATTTACACGAATATTTTGATTAGACAATGCATTTGTAAGAGTAATCGGAATAGACATCGGCTTCAAATCTAAGTAAGCATAATCTTGAATTAATGGCCAAACTAGAATACCTCCACCATGAACTGTTTTAGATGCTGAAGCACCTCCACTTCGCCCATAAATTACTATTACCTTATCAGGAGGACATCTACGGTAACGTTGTGCCAAAAATATTACCATCGCTACAACAATCAGTATAAATGCAAAAATTGCTATAACTGCTATATCTCCTGCTCCAGTTTCTGAGCCTTCTTCTTGCGCTGAAACATTAACTGCACTAATTGTTAAAACTAACAAGGTTCCAGCAATAGTTGCTAATAATCTTCCTATTCTATTTCTTTTTTCCATTTTTTTCACCTATTCTTCTTTATCTGTACTTTTGAATTCTCTTACTCTTAATGTATCTGCAACATTGTCAATAACTTGTATGAGGGTCCCTGTAGATATCTCAACACCATCTATTGAAATTGCATCCATTGTCCTCATTGCACCTTGAAATGTAATCTGAATTTGGCCTTCACCTTTTGCAGGGATTCTCAAATACACAGTACCAGTAGAACCGTTTGCATTATCTAGATTCATAGTTTGATCCTGCTCTAATTGTTTAAATGTATCAAATAACTTAGAAACAACCCACATTGAAAAACCACCTGCCCCTAATCCTCCAATTATGGATAATGCTTGAGGTGCATCCATTTCTGAAATCATCAAACCTATTAATCCGAACATCATTAAAAATGCCGATAATCCTTGAAATGTTAATGCCTTAAATGATAGGTCTGTATCTCCAATTTGTATATCAAATAAACCATCGAATAAATCACTTGCAGCGCCGCCAATCATCATTAAGAAGAACCATAATAAAAATAGTAATCCACCAACCAATGCAGAGATTCCAAAAACCAAATCAAAGCCGATTAAATTTCCAAGTCCAAATGTATCTAGAACAACACCCATTGCAATCATCTACCCTAAACTGTTCTATCTTTAATACCATTCTCTATTTCTCTTAATTGCTTTTTTCAATTTTAAATCTAATCCATTTATCTTCAAGAACAAATAAAGGACCAATGCACAATCCTGTAAATATCGATGAGAAACCGTAACTTTCAGTGATTGATAATAAAACCATAAAAATACCACCTATTAAAAATATGAAAATTAGCCTTCGATAAAAAAGGTAGTAGCCACCAAGTAAATCATTCTTTGAGGTGTCGTCAATTATGTCGCCCAACTTACTTTTACCGTCTGACAAAAAATCAACTCAAAGAATAGAAGCTGTACCAAATATCAATGTAATGAACCAAAGAATTGAGGCCCATCTTTCCCATCTAGATCCTTTAGATTTTTCAGGTACTTCTGCTGTCTTTCCAGATTCATCCGTAATTCGAAGAGTCCTTTCAGCCTTAGAATAATCTGAATCTAAGAATCCTTTTGGTTTTCTCTTAAACATAAAATAAAGAAATACAACAAAAAATGCGATACTATTTCCGCCTAATATTGTCTCCAAGATTACCATCTCAGGAGGTAAAACCCCAGTAAAAGCCAAAATTGCTTGTAACACACTTAACATTAACCACAAAATTGATCCGTTTCCAGCCATATCGCTCATACACCCCTATACGTCATCATTATTGATTATTTTCAAAACACTAAACAAACTTCTCTGGTTTTTTATTCCAAATTGTCCAAACGCCTGTTGCATTTGCATGAGTAGTTCCTTTTTCGTCTTTGATCTCACCAAATAAATGTGCTAAATTCTTCCCTCTCCTTACAATTTTACCTGTTGCAATTAATTCAACTCCAGGTAAACTTGCTTCCAAATAATTAATTGTTAAATTTGCAGTAGCACACCATTCGCTAACTTTCAGAGTGGAAACCAATGCTGCCCCCATTGCTGAATCAAGTAAAGAAGCATGTAATCCTCCAAAAGCAACACCTCCTTTATTCAAATGCCTATCATCAACAACAACAGTAAATGATGCTGTTCCATTACCAAATTGGGTCATTTCTATTCCCAGAGACTTAGAGATCTCATTCATTTCTGTAGGTTTGCTTAATTCTTCAGTCATTCACTCCCCTCATTTACAATTCCCATTACTTTAACTAAAATCCTTTTTCTTCTTCTTCCATCAAATTCAGCATAGTGTATTTGTTCCCAGGGACCAAGGTGAAGTTTTCCTTTTGAAATAGGCATTGTTACTTGATGCCCTAATAATTGCCTTCTTAGATGTGCATCCCCATTATCTTCTCCAGTTCTATGATGCAAATATTCAGGGCCTTTTTCTCCATTTGGACCATAATAAGGTGCTAATTTTTCTAAAGTAGACATAATATCATTATGTAAGCCATATTCTAAATCATTTACATAAACACTAGCTGTAATATGCATTGGATTCACCAAAACAATTCCATCAATGATCTCGCTTCTACTAATTATTTCTTGAACTTCATTTGTTATTGGAATTATTTGATATCTTTCTCTTGTTTCCATCCAAATTTCTTCTGTATAAGTTCCGTAATTACCATTTACACGCATGTACTTGGGAAAGGCCTCACAACTTTGAGGATACCGTAGAAATCAAATGCTATCTCTTGATAGCAATTACTGTGGAACTAACTAGTGCATCGGCTCTAATTTTTGCAGCTATTACATTAGGAGTAATTGAGGGTGTTAAACCGGGTCCATTGATGGCGGTAGTAATTTCTGAAACCGTCATACATAATTGGAAAGCAGGATTAAAAGTAGCATTAGTTCCATTACTAACTGATGGCCCGGTTATCATTCTAAGTGTGATATTGTATGATTTCTTGACAGTAAACAACATATCTCAAGCGATTATAGGATTTCTAGGATCATTGATCTTAATTTGGCTTGGAATAGACTGTTTCAAAAAATCAAATATTAATCTTGAAGAGGGGATCTCAAAAGAAAACCACTCACTAAAAAAAGGCATCATTACAAATATGACCAACCCAAACATGTATCTCTATTGGATATTAATCGGTGCCCCGTTTCTTATTGATGCATATGAAATTAATATCTCATATCCCTTTTTATTTGTAATTGGGTTTTTTGCAGCATTCATAACATTAAAATTAATTATAGCTCTCTTAGTTGATAATTCAAAAGATTTCCTTAACACTAATGGATACAAGAGATTATTACAATTTAGTGGGTTAGCTCTGTTTATATTCAGCGGCATGTTCTTTGTTGATGCATTAGCAATTCTAGAGGTGATCTGATGAATGAAAAATGGGCAGAAAAACTAACCGCTGAAGAATATAGAATTTGTCGGGAATGTGGGACTGAGCCTCCATTTAACAATAAATATTGGGATTGTAAAGATACTGGCACATATCACTGTATTTGTTGCAATATTGCTTTGTTCTCTTCTGAAACAAAATTTAATTCTGGTTCTGGATGGCCTAGTTTTTCAAAACCAATTTCAAATGATGCCATCGCTGAAATTATTGACAAAAGTTTTGGAATGAATAGAATTGAAGTTAAATGCAAAAAATGTGATTCACACTTAGGCCATGTATTCAATGATGGCCCTCCACCTACGGGGTTAAGATATTGTATTAATTCAACATCATTAAATCTAATATTGAATGAATGATATTCTTATAGTTAAGTCTCTAGGGTTGTTTGAAGATTATGAATTCCGAGATACTTGTAGTTTACAAAAAAAACTTTGAAGGT
>Ga0066862_10000055_pt1 | contig 38889 bp, 30 predicted proteins | sample ETN02SmetaG_FD_66431 | JGI IMG/M metagenome (GOLD analysis project Ga0066862, IMG submission 66431) | Marine microbial and viral communities from oxygen minimum zone, Eastern Pacific Ocean - ETNP2014F10-02SV255 | ecosystem: Environmental > Aquatic > Marine > Oceanic ... | reverse complement strand
GAAGATGATGATTTTGATATGGATGATTTAGAGGATCTTCCTCCTCCAATAGATGCCGATGAAGAGGAAGAAGATGAGTTTGATTTAGACATTGAGCTTATTGATGATTGATTGTCGCCCAATTCGTTGCGCGTATGAACTTCGCTCCATTTCCCTTAAGACCCTACAAGATGCCCTGCGGCATAGTTGAACGTATGTTGTCGGAGCCCTTCCCCCACTTTCGCCAGTCTGAAGTCCGGATTAGGTGCAGGGCTGTTCTCTTGACTTTGTTAATGATTTTCTCTAGTTTAGCAGCGTTAGAATTCGCAGCATGGGAAGCATATGCTTCCTCAGATGCAGATGGAGATGGGCTGACTTATGGTTTGGAATTCTTATTGAACACACAGCCGCAGGACTGGGATAGCGATAACGACGAACTTCCAGATGGTTGGGAATGGTTCCATGGCCTCAATCCTCTTGATGCCTCAAGTCTTACAGTGAATGGTTCATTAGGTGATCCAGATGGAGATAGTTTGTCCAACAAAGACGAATATCAGTATGGGATGCCTAGTAATTGGGATAGTAGTAGCACCCCTAATGTTCTGGATAACGGAGTTTGGTGGAATGGAACAGTCCCTACTCGCAATTGGGATGAAGAGTCTGCAATGCAAGCAACGCAAGGTATCGGTACAGATGGTGCTGATGAGGACCCTATGGGGAACATTTGTGCAGATGGAATGGATAATGATCGAGATGGGCTAGTAGATGCTGCAGATCCGGATGGAGATGGAGATGCTGATTGTAGTTCAGATGATGATGATGGGGACGGAGATATCGATGAGGATCCAGATGGATACGATACCGACAATGATGGGATGAATGATGGTTGGGAGGTTTCCAACGGATTGGACCCAACTGTTCGTACAGGTTCAGATGGCCCAGGTGGTGACCCTGATGGAGATGGTTTAGTTAATCTGAAGGAATATGTGAATCCCTCATGGACTACTCAGAATTCAGGGACGCCGTACTTCATGCCAGGGAGCCCTAGCCAACAACGAACTGAAACTGAGTCTCCATGTAATCCAGTTTTGGGTATTGGACCAAACGGTTGTGCAACATTAACTGCAGAAGTGGATGGAGTCACTTCTACCAATCCTCAACGTTCCGACACTGATGGTGATGGGTTGAATGATAGTTACGAAGCATTGACTTTGCTTACTGATCCTACTGATTCTGATACCGATAGCGATGGTATTTCTGATGGAAACGAAGTAAATGGACAATATGGGTCTCCGCCTCAAGCATCTGATCCTCGCGACAATAATACTGATGATGATCCGTTTGATGACGGCGAGGAAGATATCAACGGAAATGGAATAATTGATGGTGGAAACGAAACAGATCCAACTCGTGCAGAAGATTCAGGTGATTTTGACGAAGATGGAATTGAGAATTGGGAGGAAAATCTAACTTGTACAGCCTGGAATATTGCAGATACTGACTTTGGTGGAGTGATAGATGGTTTAGAGCGTACTACTGGTTTCAATACCGACCCTTGTCGTTCAACAGTTGATTTTGTAACCACTTATTCTTCTTATGATGCTGGGAATCAGGTACTTTTCATTGCAAATGCTACTGGATTTGGTCCAGACTTTTTCGACTGGCGCCCCGATTCTCCTGGCCGCATTGCCTACTACAATCTGTCCAATGGTTCTCTGGTGCCATTCGGATTTGAACGGGCAGATAATACCAGTTCAATTCACAGATTAATTGGAGTAACTGTGAATCCCCCTGCGACTACATCTACGGTGATTTCTAAGAATGGTTCTTGGTGTTGGAATGCAAATATACAACCCAATAGTAACGATCCGTGGTGTGATGATGATTACTATGATCATGATGGTGATGGAATTGCAGATTGGGAAGAAAACTTTGGGTATTGGGGTTATCAATCAGATCCGTTTGATTTTGATTCAGATAATGATACTGTGAATGATCTCGATGAGATTCTTAATGGAACTGATCCATTGGAGCCTTGTGATAACAATAGGGATACAGATGGTGACTCTCTCAATGATTATTTCGAGAATAATACTGGGTGCCCATTGTTCTATGTTCCTGGGATGGGTGGAAATGGTTCTTCAGATACATTCCTTACCGATTATGAGTCTGTTGATACAGATGTTGGTGGAGTTTGGGATGGACAAGAGTACCTTGATGGGACGAATCCTGAGAACAATCCTTCTGATGATTTGAATCCTGCAGATACTGATGGAGACGGAATTCCTGACGCTATTGAGAACAATACTGGCACGAATTGGCTTGATCCAGATACTGATGGAGGGGGGATGACTGACTACCAAGAGTGCCCACCTCAATTTTGGTCCACTCTTTGTGCAGGTTCCGGTTTCGACCCCCTCGATCCTACTGACGACATCATTGAAAATCAAGTTGTTTTCTGGGCCAATAACACAACCATGAATGTAGACACTGCGCTGGTACATTACTGGCGTACTTACACTTATGATAGCTATACTGGAGTAGATTACGGCGTCAATACTAGTCTAGTAGTATTGAATTCAATGTCTCCCGGATTTTCTGATAACAATTGGATAGCATCTACAAATTTCCATAATAACACGACTAGTTGGGAATACACTTTCCCTTTCCTTCTTCAACCGGGTAGTAATATTCCACATCATTGGAGCACTACACAATTCAATTCATGGGCCGATCCATCTGCTGGTTTGAATCATACCAATTACACGCATGATGTGCCTCTGACGGATCTGTCGTTGGAGTTCCTGTATGCCGATGCACCCGAAATTTGGTTCTCTGATTCAGTTCGTTCCAACAGTACCGCTTATCCCTCAAGCACATATGCTCTAGATTTACCTGGCTATTTTACTGATCCATCCTTACCTGAATCACAGGTTAACAACATTACTCAATCCATAATTTCGTCTTCAGGGGCTTTATCTGCATGGGATAAGATGCTGGCACTTGTTGATTTTATAGAGAATGGAAATTCAACTTATACCCCTCGTTTGAATTTCGATGGAAGCGCTTATCCTCAGGGAGGTCCAGATTTCGTCAAGTTCCTTGTAGTTGATTCTAAGGAAGGAACCTGTGATGATTGGACTACTGCTCTAACTACCATGTCTAGACTTGCAGGATTACCTGCTAGAAAGGTTACAGGTTACATTGATGGTAGTTGGAATGGCAATGGATACGAGGTTTTGGGATTGAATTATGGCTCTTGGGTAGAGGTGCATATGCAAACAAATGCTGCTTTGGGTAATGCAGAGATGGGATGGGTACCTTTCAGAGCTTGCCCTCCGGCTGAAGAGGTAGAGATTCTCAATGCAGAATGGGGTCCACTCTTTATTGACAGAGATGGCAATTCTGGCCAGGTTTATCTCAATGGTACTCTTGCGTATTCAGCTAACCAATCCGCTGTCGAAGGAGTTCTGCTTAACTTATACCTAGTACCGCTTGAATCAGCAGGTTCTGTACCTGGTTCAGCTGCATCTCCTTCATACGAGGTTGGTTCAGCTATTACAGCTGCCAATGGGACTTTCTCTCTGAAGGGGAATCCTTCAGAATTCATCCGGCCTGGTTTTGGCGCATTAGTGGTTGAAACAATACCAACAGGATATGTTGGCTCAAATGGTCTCTTCGACAATTACATAGTCAACGTCACGGATGATGTGAACGTCACCATCGAAGATCCTCTACCTGCCAATGAACCAGTATTTGGAGCCGGTTCGAATACCACTTTATCAGGTAGACTGCAACTTGAGAACTTCCCACAAATCGATGTCTCATTGATTGATCAATGGGATTTAGATGGTGATTTATTCCCCGATGGATTCAGTTTTGTATGGTTTAACTTTACTTCATCTGTATCTGGTGCTCAGAGTTATACTGCTCCAATTGGGACTACTGGATTCTTTGAAATTATTGTCTTCTTAGATGAGAACGAAGTTCAAGGAATTAATAATGCTACAATTGAGTTCCCAGGCTGGCATGAAGCAGATTTGCAAAATGGTTCATCTCCACTTTATCATCTGCGTCCTCTTTCGCAAATAGTGCCAATGAACATTACTCCTGCTCCTAATTTGGACGTAGTACTTGAAGGCCCTTCTTCCAATAATTCTCTCTTAGAAATTAATGATCTCATTCACATGAATGGTACTGTTTTGAGTCGAGGTCTAAATCCGCTTCCAATGGAAGGAACTCTTTATCTTCAAATGCGAGTAAATGATTCGGGTGCACCATATATCGATATCTTTTCTTGGGTCCTTAATTCAACAACATGGAGTGGGAATCCGGGGAATTTCTCGATTTCTTGGCTAATGGACCCTGCCCTCATACCGCTTCCCCCTGGTTTTATTGATGTGAGATTTACTTTCGATTCTTCCACATTAGAAGCTGATGATCAAGTATTCATGCCGCCTGGATATGGTCTCAAGAGTTTCTTGACATACGATTACTTCTTCGATCCTATACAACGTGATCAAATCACCTCACTATATATCGGAATGTACGACCATACTGGGGGAATTGATCAACCATTCAATGGAACATATGAGGTGGAGATAAATGGCGTCTTGGTTAACACTACTATAGATCCAGTCGATGGTGGATTTTTATTCGATTATACTCCTCCAGTCTTGCCTGCTGGTGATTATGCACTATGGATCAATTATTCTGGCTCAACGTGGTACGATTCTAATTCGAATAATACAACCATTCGAATAACTGGTTTAGGTACAGTTTCTGCTACATTAGGGCAGAGTTGGACCCATATTGGGGGTTCTAACTATGTTAGTGGAGAAATACGTGATACCAATATTACTGGTTCTCCATTGATTTTGAATAACAACACATCGATTGTTTTGACAATGGAATTACCTGGCTCAGGTCCTTCTGGACCGATGGGTGAACCTCCTGCGCCAGATATTGTTGATTTAGGGCGTGGATGGTTGAATACATCGACTGGCTTGTATAACGTTAGTTTCATTGTCCCTCAGTTTATCGGTGCAGGCGTTTATGATTTGGTCGTCAATGCTGATTTCACTGCCAACCCACCTACTGATGGTGCATATTACATCTCAGAAGAAGCGGCTATAATTCTAATTGGTGTAGAGTCCGAATCTGTTCTGAATCTCGTCGATCCACCTTCAAGTGTCGTTGCTGGAGATATTTTAGAAGTTAATGTGTCTGTAAATGATATTGCTGATGGTTCAAACATTAGTGGTGCCGCAGTTCAGATGATTTGGGATTGGGATGGCCCAAATAATCAGACTCTTTCATCTGCGACAAGTGGTTCACAGGATGGGATTGCCCGATTCTCTCCAACCATACCCATAGGTACTGATCCAGGGTATTACGATGTCAGGATTTTGATGCCTGACGATATTTCTGACCCCCTCTCTCCAGGTTCAGCTCGATGGTTAGGCAACCATACTGATTTGAACATCACAGTTTTGGTGCCTACCTCTGTTGTCATTGATTCAATACTCCCTTCATCGTTCATCACTGCAGGTTCTACTTTCATTCTAGCCGGTTCTGTTGAAGACTTCAATGATCCAAATAGAAATTTCAGCGGCCCTATTGATGTATCCGTTTTCTTTGATGGTGACTCATCTGAAGTTCTCATCTCCACCTATACTACTGCGGTTAACGGTACTTTCAATATCACAGTTCCAACTGATCCACTCTTGGACGGTATTACAAGTGGGAATAAGACATTGATGATTCAGGTTCTTGAGGAAACAAATCCATTTTACCTCCCTAGCAATATTTCTCAATCTGTTTTGGTCAAGGGAGTCACAGGTTTCAGTCAGACGACTCCCTTAATTCCAGTGATTGTGAACCGAGGTGAATCCATTGAATTTGGTGCCACATTAGTCGAGGAGTCAGATAATAATAGACTTCTTTCGAATCAGACTATCTCTGGTACTTTCCATGAAACAGGTCTGACTGATGAAATCACCAATAATACAGGGGTAGTACGGTTCAATTTCACTATTCCGAGCACACATCCTCTGGGAATGGTCAATCTTCACCTTGATTATACTGGAAATTTCACTTTACTTGGTTCGAATCGAACCTTTAGCACTGTAACTGTTAGGACATTCACAATATTGGTGGTTGATCCAATTCTTGACAATCCTGTTGCGGGTGAAACTTTCAATATCACTGGGACATTAACTTCTGAGAACGGTTCAGGAATTATTGATTCGAACGGGAATAATTTACTTCCTGTTCTTGGTTTCACTATTGATGGATTTACAGACTCATTCACAGTGGTGGATGGCACTGTGTATGATGGAAATTGGTCTGCATCAATCACTCTTAATCAGGAATTCCCGAGGGGGAATCATGAGATTAATGCTACCTATACTCCTGGAGTCAACTACTTCCTTGGTTCAACAAATGGTACAGTTTTCGATAGTCGAGGTTATACTGTTCTTGATTTCAGTGACCCTCTTGATTTGGATCCTGATCGTCGAACTGTAAGAGGCGGGAACATCACAGTTGCATTATCGCTTCTTGATAATGCTGGTGCGCCAGTAGAAAATGCAACAATCAATATTTCAATTGAGGGAATGACTTCATTTGATATCATGACGGATGAAAATGGAATGGCGTTAGGTAACTTCACAGTTCCAAATACTTGGGCGATTGGTCCTTTGATCATAAATGCCAGTCATGCAGGCGTCCTCGGATCAACTGGGGTTCTTGGAGATTCTACATTCACCCGAGTTGTGATTTTAGCTCCAACGGTCTTAACTGTAAACTCTGTAGAAGGTGATTTGATTGCTGGGCAAGTAATATTCGTTAATGGGACATTGCTTGATGAACATGGTGCTCCATTACTGAATGAGACCGGTGGACCTGTCGCAGGATTGATCCATCTGATGATTGATGACGTAGATACTGGTTCTGGAACGATTGTTCAATCTGATCCAAACACTGGTCAGTGGTCGATTTCATACATGTTGCCCTCAGATACAATTCCAGGGTCTCATAACGCGACTGCATTCTTCCTTGGTGGATTCCTATGGGTCGATCCAATGGGTCAAGGAGATTCCTTGAATCCTGAGTACTATCTTGAATCTGCAGATACGTTAGGATTTGATGTTTCAGTGCCGACTGAGATTCGTTTGTTTGGTGGGAATTCGGATGTCACTCGTGAAGAATTACTAGATTTAACTGGCGTTCTAGTAGACATAGTTGAACGCCCGATTGCTAATATGACTCTCAGTGTGTGGATGAATGGACAATTCTTGACTAATGTTACTTCTAATTCAGAGGGTGTAGTTTCCATATTGTATCCTGTCCCTAGTGATATGAATTTGGGGATTCAAACTGTGGAAGTTCGTTTTGCAGGTGCTCCATTGTATCTAGCCTCAAATGCTACTACTACCTTTGATGTGTATGCTCCTATTGTTTTGACAGTTGATGCAATTGACACCTCTGCTGTTGGAGAAACTGTAGTAATTTCTGGAACTGTTCGAGATAACCTACCAGATAATTGGGTGCCCGGGCACATAGTTACAGTTCGTGTAGATTCAAGCATCATTGGTTCTGCCACGACTGAAGTGGATGGGACTTGGACCTTAGATTGGATTGTAGGCCCCGCATTCACTATTGGAGTCCATGAAATCGTTGCTTATTCAGAACCACAAGGATTCTATCTTGGTGGCCAATCTAATACTTCGATAACTATCAAGCACAATGCAGAGATTACCAGCCTTTCTGTTGACGATGGTGGAGTAGCAACAAGAGGTGGGAATTGGAACATCTCTGGAATATTAGTGGACAGCGATACTAGTCCAAGGATTCCTATTGAAGGGGCCATCATTACGATTGAGGTTGATGGTTTATTCCTCACTACCATTACTACCGATTCCAGTGGATTCTTCTCTACACAGATTCCTGTTGATGTTTCGTCTGCTCGTGGGCAACATACTATTCGTGTGTCGTATGGTGGAAATGAGCAGTTTATCGGTGCTGCATCGAACGTAACAGCTTACACTTGGGCAGATGTGATCATTGAAATTATCGATGTTTCAGACAACAATATACGTTCAAATTCATCTCATCCGATAGTTATCACTGGGAGAATTATCGAGATTGGTGGAACAGGAAATGCGGTCATAAATTCAGATATTTCATTGATTTGGGCAGGTGCCAAGGAATCAGGTGCAGTTGTAACATGGGACAATGCGACAGGTCAATTCACAGTCTCATTAGTCGGTCATTCTCCAATGAAAGGAGATTTGGATTTCACACTAAAAATGGCTAGTGATAATATTCGTTTCTTCAATGAAGCACAGAAGGTTGGTATTGATGCGTTCTTGATGGTTCCTGCTTCCTTCACTGCTGATTCAGTTACGATTGAACTCAATACGCGCGAGATTGTAGGTACAGTTTCTGTTTACGCGGATGATACTGGAGAAGCACTTTCAAATGTATCAATCACGGCTCTATTGCTGAATCAGACCTCTGAACTAACTCAGTTTGGAAAATTAAGTGATGAATCAGGTGTCTTTGAATACAATTTTGTTAGTCTTGAACCACTTCCTACTTTCTCGGACACTGATCATTGGGGTTATTTCCAGATTCGCCTCAATACAACTTCTTCTCTGATTGCTCCAGATGATCGAGGAGATTTGTTGAATGTAGTTGTGCAGTTGACTTATGAGCAGGCGGATGAGGCTGAATCGGCTTTGAATCCTAGTTCTATTGCAATTATTGCCATTATCTTACTTGGAGCAGCCGGAGCAGTAATTCAGATGCGTCGGAAGCGTACTGCCATAGAGGAGATTCAGGATATATTTGCCTACACTGCCGAACTTTTGGCTGCTGGAGATGAAATCCGAGAAGCAATTTTCAATTGTTACGAGGATCTATGTCTAGTTTTGATGCAGAATGGTTTCTTGCGACGTGATTTTGAGACGGTTCGAGAATTTGAGGTCGCTATTAGGCAAGCATTGCCAATCAGTGAATCTGCTCTTGAGGCATTAGACAGTGTTTTCGAAGAGGCACGTTATTCCTCACATGAGATGGGAGAGACACACAAGGCTTCGGCTCAGCAGGCATTGTCCAATGTGGTTTCAGAGATTCAGAACATGGCCGAGATTCCAGCCAGATGATTATTCAGAGAAACGAATTTCCAATCTGCCCTTGGAATGTGTTGCCTCAAGAATTTTTCTTCCATAAGGTAGAGGTGATACAACCGGTTCCAGCCCCTCACGGTCAATTCTAAGGTATGTCGTCCCTGAATGGGTGCCTACTCTCACCTCTATACTATTGGATGGAATTCCAAGAGTCATTATGGCCACTCCATCGATCATTGCCGATGCATCTAATGAGGCTCCTAGGAGGTGTTGTGCTAAAATTTGGGAATCTGCTTCTCTAGTCCGTTCTACCTGTTCTCCTGCGGCTTGAAGAAATTGTTCATGCTGTCCAATAGCAGGTGAATCCGATGCAACTTTTGCGATGAAATGCGAATGTAGTTCAGCAGCAGTAGTATCTAGACTATGCTGAATTACCTCGTTTTCACCATCGCCTTCAATATCGATTAGGTCCCATTGAATGTCCGTCATTGACTCGTCCAATCGCCGCATAGTCATCAACCCTCGTAGTCATTCAATTTTCCTAGCTGGTTCTGGATGGCGTGAGAAGAATCGTTTAATCAATCGTTCAGTAGAGCCGGCGTCTTCTGTTTCGAACATTTTCAAATTTTGAGGTAAACAACTTCTGTATCCCCTATCTCCAACTCGTCTGTCTAGAATCAAAACTATGGCTCTATCCTCTGCCTTTCTAATGGGTCTCCCCATTGCCTGAAGAATGGAATTTATTGCAGGTTGGGCAGCAGAATATTTCCAGGCATTTCTCTCACCAAATCTTTCTGCAACATATTCTTTGAGAGCCTGATTTGATGCTGTAGGTCTTGACATGGGTATTCCAATGCATATTACTGCATCAAGGATATTTCCCTCATAATCAATGCCTTCTGATAATCTTGCATTGTAAACTCCTGCTAAAAGGCATCTTTGACCCGCATCTCGGGACTTTTTTAGTTGGGTAAGAGAATCATGAACCTGAAACTTTGACCAATTACGTTCTTCAACAATTATTCTCCTTCCCGGCCAAGATCCTTCATTGATGATTTCGTCTAAGAGGTCGTAAGATGGGAGGAATATCGCTACATGCCCGGGTGTTTGCCTAAGAACTCCATGTATGTGCTCTCTAATCCGTCTAGTGTTTTCTTCACTTCTGTTTGAGTACTTGGTAGTGACATCCTTTGCAAGAAGTACTGGCCTCCGATCATTTTCGAATGGACTTGAGTATTCTTCAAAGATTGTTTTTTTGTTGTCGGGTACGCTAAGAATGTCTCCATACATAGCGGGCGGGAATAGAGTTCCAGACATCAGGATTCCTCCACAACATTGTTTGAAAATAGGCCTTGAAACAACTCCTGGATCTAGCAAGTGGGTAGTAATTCTTCCTTCTTCTTTCAGGCCGAGTAAATCGAAAACTGTGGCTAATGCCTTGTCTCCTCTTCTTTGATCTAGGATGTCCAAAATTTCTGCTAATCGATGGCATGCGAGTTCCTGATTGTCATCCAGACTCTCATCAATCTCTACCTTCACTTCATTTAGTGTTTGAATGAAATTGTTCAGTGACATCGGCTCATCGATTGTTTCAACTAACGAATTTTCAATTAATTCCAATAATTCATCAGGGTTGCTCATCATTTCCTCTTGTGCCCCCAACAATCTCTTGAGATTCCGGATATACTCTCCTATGTTTTCTCGAATTCGAGATAGCGCCGCTTCGGCATTTCTTGCATTATCTAAATCATCAACAAATATCTCACCATCGTGATTTGAGTTCATCAGATTCGCCATTTCTTCGTCTAGTCTTCCTCTATGTTCTTCCATTTCATTGAACGCATCTCGAAGTACTTGATTCGTAATACGCCTCTCTAGGCCCATTCTAATTCGATTTGGTAGATTATGTGCTTCGTCAACAACTAATATTGTATCTTCTAATTCTAAGCCCATTGAGGGGAGAGAAGCCTTCCTAATACTCTCAACAAATACATGGTTATAGTCGCAAACAATCACATCTGCGTCTTTAACTGCTGAACGTGCTGCTGCCCATGAACAGATTTTTCTTTTTCTACCGATCTCAATTGATTCGTCAACATGTCTTGGTTGTTCTAAGATGAAGTGTCTAATTTCGTTTCTTCCTAAATTTCTCATGTCTTCGGGTACATCATTTTCGCATGTACATTTCCCTGTAATTTTATCCACTTCTATGCACATGGAAGCCCGTCCAATCATGTCTACTAATTTGATATGGTTTGACCCAATTCTAGCATTTATCTTCCTTACTGAATCGACTACAATACGATGTTGACTTTGTCTTCCAGTCAGGAATAGAACTTTCTTACCCCCATCAATATGGTTTTTTGCAAAAGATAGTGTTGAAGAAAGTGCAGCTGCAGTTTTTCCTATGCCAGTCGGGGCGGCAGCGAACAAATAACCCCCTTCTTCCAGAACGCTGTTTCCATCCTGAATCATTCGCTTTTGACTCTCTCTTAGAGATTCATGCGCCACGAACTGGAATGTATGCGGTGTCACAGTGTATCTCTCTAACTCGGCACCTCAAGAAGATTCGCAAATAGCCTGACGGCAGAATCAGTTAGGGTGCCCCGAATTTCGGGGCGGGTGTGGGGTGATCATGCTTTGCGATGAATCTGTAGAGCTCGCTCTCGGAGTCCGTCGAAATTCCTAGGGTGGAGAGGGGTCCCTGCCGCAGCAGGGGGGTGTGGTGTGAATATAGTAGATGCATCGACTGCTCTATCTCTAATAGGGTCGAGAGTGTATTGAAATAATTCTCTAATAGGGCTCGATTTCGTACACTTGCTCAACATTGTATTCCTTAGTGCACTACGTAGCTTGAGGTGGAAGAAGACATTGGTTGCGGGAGGGTTTTGACGCCCTCCCGCGTTGGTTGAGTTCCCATCCCCTACCATGTCCTTTTGCCCCCCGTTAGGGTGTGTGATCCTCTCTGTGCCTCAGTCGATTTGCCAACTGTTGGTGCCGTGCTTCTAGCACGGTTTGAAGATCATCAGAGGCTACCATCTCGGCCTTCATATGTGTCCGCAATGCGGCTCTTGTGACTTGATCAGGGGAATCGCCATGGATGCTACAGAACATCTCGATTTTATCTGAAAGGTCCATGCCAAGGTCAACTGTAAGAGTTCCTCCAACAGCTCTTGAGGGAGCCGCCTCGATTAATTGGCGAACTGCTAATCGAATAACGTCTGAACGATTCCTCATCCCATCTAGTCCCACCATTTGGTCAAGTGCCATCAGATGGTCTTCTGGAATTCTGCATTGTACCATCGGGCTGATATTGGACATCTCTCGCGGCCTCCAACCAAATGGGAGTGATGGCCGTATATAATTGTATTTCAAATGCAATACATTTGTATTACAGGAATATTTTATTCAGATTCCGTGTCCTGCTCTCCTTTTTCATTCCACCATCTCCATGTAGACCACCCAATTAGCGTAGAGGTAGCATGACCAATTGAAATGGCTGCATCTGTGCCGAAACTAGTATAATTCCAAACCTCAAATAAGAAAACAAGTAACAAAGGAAATTGTGGTTTCTTAGCATGATAAGCAAGTGCTCCTAAAGCCCCAAACATTCCAATTGATCCACCTCTGAATGACCTCCCCATGACGTAAGAAAACATTTCAAAATCGGGATTTATGATAAAACCAACATTGAAAAAAATCGCTAAGAATATTGATGTTAATGCACTTGTTCCGATGAAAATCATTGCAGTACTTTTCCAATTATTGTGTGCCTCAAAGGATTGTAAAAAGAACATTATTCCCGCTGTAACATATATTGCGTGCACTCCACCCCAATGTGCAAAGGGTGAAATGAATAATGTGAATAGGAAAATTAGAGGAGTAGTAGTCAATTCATTTGGGTCCATCCTAGCGAATTTCTCACTTATTAATTTCAGATTGTAAAATACATCACCTTCTACGGCTTCTTCGATTAGTAGGACATAACTCCAAACTACTACAAGATAGAATATTGTAAATTGTCTGCTTTGAATAATCTCTAGAGGATTTAGTATCTTTCCAGAAGCATCTTTCCAAGGGGCTACAAATCCGAGTACGTTCTTGGACGCGTGTTGTGACCCAGACGGAGAGAAAATCTTGTCTTCCACATATTATTGCCCCTTTCTTCTTCATTTGAAACCTCTCCTTCCTTTCAAATTTATTTTTAGCCTGAATTTTTCATTTCTCAAGCGATTTGGCCATATAGTTGAGGCATAACCCGAATACATGAATGGCAAGGGAGAAGGTAGAGGCCTCTACATTCTGATGCGAACGGTCCAGGTTGCTTTGGCAGATGACATTGTTAGTGATGATGAATCTGCAATAATGAAGGTGATTGAGTCGGTAATGGGATTAGATTCAGGAAGCCTCCAAGACTGCTTTGCAATAGCTCGTGAAGACATGTTATCCCCATTTACCGAATCAGATATCGAGAATCATACCAGTCGTAAGATGGGCGATCTTTCGATGTACCAGAATGTACTCATTACTGCATTGGATGATGAAATAATTACAGATGATGAAATGGCGATGTTAGATGTTCTTCGCCGTGTCCTCCGACTTCAAGCAGACGAACACTCTCTGATGGTCGAACAAATTAGATTACTCGCATCTCGATCTGTTGGCTCTGAACGATTAACTGAACGTATGGAAAGGTATCTTGTTAGACATCCTTTCTCATGAGATTTTTGTTTTAGTCCGAACGTCCTAAATCCGTGGGCTTCTCTGGGAGTTCATGAAGCGCAGATTGAGCCTTGCCCTAGTTTTCCTGTTTCTCACTTCAATTATGTTTGCGTATGTTGATTCTAAGTCTCCTGAGGCATTAGAACAGAACTTATCTGAATTCGAATCTACGCCCAAAGCGAGCTCTTCTCAATTGCTTTGGTTTGCAAATGGAGGCGGAACCAATTCAGACAATATTCAAGGAATGGATGTGGATGATTTTGGGAATGTGTATGTGTGTGGATACTATTACCAAACAATGACTGTTGGTTCTATATCTACACCTTCTTCTAGTAGTAATTCTGCGGATATATTCGTAGCAAAATTATCTCCCACTGGAGATTGGTTATGGGTAAAAACAGCTGGTTCAACTAATACAGATTATTGTTACGATATTGATGTAGACAAGGGGGGGAATGTTAGCATTACTGGGATCTATTACGGCGCAATACAATTTGGGAGTACATCTCATTCTTCGAGTGGTTCTTATGATGTGTTTGTAGCTGTATTGGATACTGTTGGGAATTGGCTTTGGTCTGCAACTGTAGGCGCAAGTAGCAGCGATTACTCTCATGGGGTCGCTTTAGCAGAATCGGGGAATGTGTATATCACTGGATATTGGTCTTCTGGGACCCTTTCATTCGGCTCTGCTGGTTCTATCTCCTGTAGCAGTTGCTATTCTGATGGTTTCCTTGCCAGTCTTGATTCTCAAGGTAATTGGAGATGGGTAGAGCATTTTAGAGGTTCTTATTACGAGCGTGGGCGTTCAGTAGCAGTGGATGCCCAGGAGCGAGTATTTGTGACGGGAGAGTTTTCCTATCAGATTGAATTTACAGGTGGAGCTACGCTAAACAATGGTAACAGAGGATACGATTATTGGGGTTTCATAGCACAATACTCCTCCTCTGGAACTTATTCTTGGTCGAAGGAATTTGGATATAGTTCCTATGAGACATATCCTGAAGGAATAAGTGTAGATTCTGGAGGGAACGCTACTGTTTGTGGACGTTTCTATTACTACTCTGCATTCTCTGGAAACCAATTGACATCAAATGGAGGAAGTTGGGATATGTTTGTTGCTCAGATTTCACCGTCTGGAAATTGGAATTGGTACGACAAGGGGGGTGGAACTAGTACTGATTATTGTTATGATATTTCATCAGAATGGGATTCTGGAGAAGTAGCAGTTACAGGATATTTTGCTAATACTGCTGTTTTCGGACCATATGGTCTCTCTAGTACTGGTTCAAACGATGTATTTGCTGCCACAATTTCTCAAACCGGTTCTTGGAATTGGGCCAAAGGATATGGTTCCACATCGGGAGATACAGGCTATGGAGTAGCAATATTAGGTGATGAGACATATTTCGGATTCAATTATCCCACTGCGTTTTCAATTAATGGCGTTCCAGTGAGCCATAGTGGTTCGAATGATTTTGCAGTCGTAGTACATGGTATTGATTCGGATGGCGATAAAGTAGGTGATAGGACCGATAGATTCCCAACGGATTCTACTCAATGGTCCGACTTAGATAGTGATGGATATGGAGACAACTGGAATGATCCATCTTGGAACTCATCTAGATCTGGTGGGCCCGGAATTTATCAAGATGGGGCGACGACTCCAGATTATTGCCCACTTGCATATGGCACTAGTTCTCGAGATGTATTTGGTTGTCCAGACGAAGATGGCGATGGACAATCAGATGAAAATGATGCATTTATTGGGAATTCTACTCAGTGGGCAGATGCTGATTCAGATGGATTTGGAGATAATCCCGATGGCGAGGCTGCTGATGATTGTCCGTTTGTATGGGGGACCTCCACTATAGATTCATTTGGGTGTACTGATTTGGATAGTGATGGTTGGTCAGATTTATCTGATGACTTCTTCAACAAACCAACTCAGTGGAATGATACTGATGGTGATGGGTTGGGAGATAATTGGAGAATTGCTTCTTGGAATTCTTCAAGAATGTCTCATTGGCCTGGAATTTGGATTAATGGTGCATATTTAGCTGATCCAAGTCCTTTAGATAGGGATAATGATGGTTTTGAGGATATTGAACTTGATTATTCCATGGGTCCATTTGATGATTGCCCAGATACTCCTGGTAGTTCGTTCCGTGATAGAAGTGGTTGTATTGATTCTGATGGAGATGGGTGGTCAGATATTTCAGATGCAATGCCTCAAAATCCTGATCAATATTCAGATACAGATGGAGATGGTTTTGGAGATTCACCTGGATACGCTGATTCCGATGATTGCCCTACACGACAGGGGACGTCATCAATTGATGTGATTGGGTGTCCAGATAATGACGGGGATGGAATCTCCAATGATGCTGATGATTGCCCTATTGATTTCGGGAATTCTATGAATGGGTGTCCAGATACCGATGGTGATGGAGTGCCAGATGTTGCTGAGTTCGGACAAATAGACGATTGCCCTGAAGAATCAGGTACTTCATCCGAAGATAGGATTGCATGTCCTGATAGTGATGGAGATGGATGGTCAGATTTGGGAGATGTTTTCCCATCTGATTCAAGTCAATGGTTGGATTCTGACGGTGATGGTTTAGGAGATAATCCGAATGGAACTAATCCGGACAGCTGTCCCGAAGAATCTGGCGACTCACAATTCAGTGGTATCATTGGGTGTCTAGATTCAGATGGTGATGGTTATGCAGATTTTATCGATGGCAATGCCACTGTTCCTGGAGGATGGTCAAATGATGCAACTTTGTGGTCCGATACTGATCAGGATGGATGGGCAGATCAGCAAGGTTTCTTGCTAAGTGACGATTGCCCTTTAATTGCTGGAAATTCAACACTTTTCACCAAAGGATGTCCCGATTTCGATGGTGATGGGTGGGCAGATATGGTGGATCCAGATGATGATAACGATGGTTTCACAACCTTTGATGAAATCAATTTAGGAACCAATCCTTACGACATAAACGATTTCCCTTTGGATGAGGATGGAGATAAAATTCCTGATCAATTACAACAGAGTTCAACTCTAGATCCTGCAGTTCAAACTGGGGTTTCAATAGGAATCTTGGTCATAATTATGATCGGAGCGATAATGTCGGTTCTAGTGTGGAGATCATCTACTAGTCGAAGAGGTAATTTTGAACGTCTTAGGAATTCTATTGATGAATCAGAAGGATTTGAAGGACTCATTGGTGTTGAGAAGGAAGTAGAATCATTATCTGAAAAAGGTAGAATTGATGCTGGTCAGACTGCATTGTTATTCGATCGCATAGGGGATAGGCGATTCCGACTTGAAGAAGAGATGCGTACAGCCCAACAAGCAGAATGGTGGGCGCATCAACAAGCTCAAGGACAACAAATTCAGCAGCAGGTCGACCATAATTCGTATAGTCAGCAAGGAACTGGTCAACAGGGTTGGGGGCATCAATAAGAACGCAGGGTTCATTTCCAACTCCTTCGGGGTAGATAACAATGAGAGTCATCAATGACACCATCCATGGGTCGTTTTCGATTGATGGGGTAAGGGAGGAATTACTTTCGACACCTGAATTCAACAAACTAAGCCACATCAAACAACTTGGTCTTGCTCACCTTGTTTTTCCAGGGGCTCACCACACTCGGTTTGAGCATTCATTGGGAGTGTCTCATATAGCCGGAAAAATGGCCGATAGCCTATCACTTTCTAATGAGGAATCCACTATTGTAGAAGTTGCCGCAATGTTGCATGATGTTGGTCATGGACCATATTCTCATACTCTTGAGCACATCTTACATGAAAGAGGAGGTGCAGATCATATGCATATTACTGAGGGGATAATCACAGGAGATTATGACATTCTTTCCGATGAAGAGAGAACACTTTTCCCAGAACGACGCACAGTTCCAGAGATTTTGGAATCTTACGGGATTGATCCCAAGGAGGTGGCTTCTCTGATACATGGCCCTGGTGCAGGGGGTAAGGAAAGAAATTTGTTCCATTGGGGCGAAGGTGCTGAGGCATTTGAATCAGAGGATCATACATTGGCTCATTTGGTGCATGGACCAGTAGATTGTGATCAGATGGATTACTTATTGCGCGATGCACATTTTACTGGTGTCCGACATGGGATTATCGATCATCATCGACTGATTCATTGTATGGAACGACATTCTGGAGACATAGCTGTAACAGAAGGAGGTTTGTCTGCTTTAGAGGGTATGATGACTGCTCGTGCCTTGATGTACAGTGCAGTATATTTCCATAAAGTTACTCGAATTACAGAAGTAATGTTGTCTCGTGCAGTTGAACGATCTAGTGATTCACTTCCAGAGGCTGTGGAAATGCAACGTATGGTTGATGCAGAAGTATGGCATGCTCTGGATTCTGCTGGACCATTTGCAAAGGACATGCTCAAGCGATTGAAGTATAGGCGGTTGTTGAAGAACTGTGTGACCCGGAGAATGGAGGAACTGACTTCTGATCAAATCGATCGTTTGGTTTTCCTCGCCACAAATGCCGATGAGAGGATACAAGTCGAAGATGAGATTGCTCGTCGTTCAGGCCTTGATGCAGGCTATGTTTGCATAGATGTCCCCTCAATCAAACTTCTTCTTTCAGAACCTAGGATGTCTGCTGTTGATGTTCGAATAATAGGAAAGGATGGAAGAACTAGATGGTTTAGGGAACATACTCCAATTGCAGATGCATTAAGGAAAAGGCAGGTTAGCCAGAATGCGATGTCTGTAATTACTCTTCAAGGATATGAGGAAGTGGTTTCAGCAATCGCTGAAAGAATTATCTATTCCTAAATTCTACACCAATGCGAACTATTCAAGTGCTGTTCTCATCTCGAATTGACTATCCCTTACCGGTTAACTCGGAGTGATCAATAATGCACCCCCACCTAAAAGAAGTATACGAGAATGTAAAACGTAGAGACCCGGACCAACCTGAGTTCCATCAGGCTGTTCTTGAGGTTCTTGAGAGTCTGACTCCAATTGTTGATGAAAGGCCAGAATTCCTTGAAGCTAATATTTACAATCGTGTAGTAGAACCTGAACGTCTGATTCAATTTAGAGTTCCTTGGGTAGATGATGAAGGGAAAATGCAGGTTAATCGAGGGTTTCGCATACAATTCAATGGTGCAATCGGACCATACAAGGGTGGTTTTCGATTCCATCCTTCAGTGAATGCATCTATTCTGAAGTTCCTTGGTTTTGAGCAGATTTTCAAGAATAGTCTTACTGGTCTTCCGATGGGTGGAGGGAAAGGAGGTTCAGACTTCAATCCTAAAGGCAAATCAGATAATGAGGTAATGCGTTTCTGTCAGGCTTTCATTGGTGAACTTTGGCGCCACATTGGCCCTGATACAGATGTTCCTGCAGGGGATATCGGTGTTGGTGGACGTGAGATTGGTTACATGTTTGGAATGTACAAGAAGATGGCCAACGAGTGGTCAGGAGTTCTAACTGGTAAGGGTAGGTCTTACGGCGGTTCTCTAATCCGTCCTGAAGCGACAGGTTATGGCTGTGTCTATTTCGTTCGTGAGATGTTAGGCACTAAGGGAGAGACTATGGAGGGTAAGCGCGTAGCAATATCGGGTAGTGGAAACGTAGCACAGTTTGCTACTGAGAAGGTACTCGACCTCGGAGGAATCCCTGTTACTTTATCAGATTCCAGTGGTTTCATCCATGATCCTTCTGGTATCACTCGTGAGAAGCTCGCTTGGGTAATGGAACTCAAGAATGAACGACGTGGTAGAATCAAGGAATATGCAGATCATTTCGATGGTGTTGAGTACCACGAGTCAAAGCCTGAGCCTGCAATCAATGGTCTTTGGTCTGTTGATGTCGATGTAGCCCTACCTTGTGCAACGCAGAACGAAGTCAATGGTGAGGAAGCAGCAGCTCTAGTAGCTAACGGAGTCATGGCAGTCGGGGAAGGTGCAAACATGCCTTGTACTCCTGAAGCAGTAGAAGCCTTCCAAAATGCAGGTATTCTCTTTGCTCCAGGAAAGGCATCCAACGCAGGCGGTGTAGCAACTTCAGGTCTTGAGATGTCTCAGAACTCTCTACGAATGTCTTGGACACGTGAAGAGGTTGACGAGAAACTAGACGGGATAATGGTTGGAATTCACAAGGCGGCTTATGAGACCGCTGAGAAGTACGGACGCCCCCACGATTACGTATTTGGAGCGAATGTTGCTGGATTCCTCAAGGTTGCAGAAGCGATGCTCGCGCAGGGCTCCTGGGGCTAATCATTCGCCTTCCACTTCCACGTCTGTTGGTATTTCTGGCGGGTACATAGCTGCGGCTAGAAGTGCACACATGACGCATGAAATGATGATTGATCCACTGGTTGCGTGAATAGTCCAACCATACGGCTGAATGAACGTCTCTCCATGTGCTACGATAGACCATGGGGTATTGGCTGGAACCGTAGTTAGAGCGGCAAACATCCGAGTTCCCAACATTGCGATTGGTAGCGCTATAGCAAATGCGATTGGGCGCGATGTACGTAAGAAAAGATAACTTAACACTTCCATTAGAAGCCCAATCCCTACACCGAAATAAATGTAATAGAATTGTAGGCCTTCCATGGCATAGTTGCTAATACCCCAGAAAATGAATAGTATCAACATCGTTCCAGTAGCTGGAGTCCATCTTCTAGAGAATGTCAGAATTAATCCAGTAGCAATTGTGGTTGGAACAATTGAACCAATTACTCCAATTGCTAAACTATCCTCATATCCTGGCCCACATTGGTTTCCTAGGTAGCAATAATCACTAGCGCTCATCTGGAATATATCCCATTCTCCTGTAATAAGTAGGATCGGGACCCATGCTGCTGCAAATCCAAAAATCAAAACTAACTGGCTTGAGAGCCCATTTGTGCCTGATTTAGGGTCTTGCCAGCCAGAGAATACCGGGGCCATCACAGTTAGAATCAAACCGATAAGTAATCCAAGGTGAGAGGGTGAAAGAAGGATGTCTAGTCCTCCTTCTATACCAAACAACGTATGCCAAACCATGTCTGCAAAACCAGATATTGTGAATATAGCAATACCTGCGACTGCAGCTCCATGGCCCTTTGGTACGTTAGTGGAGAAGTTCCAAATTCCAGAGGGTGTCAATTTAGGGGGTGTGTCGGCCAATCTCCATAGAGCAAAAAGAATGAATCCAGAGTATGCAGTAGCTCCAGAATACCAAACAGCATGCCATTTAGTGAAGAATGAATCATCTACTTCTCCATTAGTATGTGCCCATACGTCAATTAGGAGCCCAGTCATACACCATAGTCCAAGGACAAGTAATGTAATGTCGTAACTTTGTTCACCAGGTAACGGCAAGGGTTTCCTTCGATGTTGAATGAACCCTAAAATTGCTGTTGGTATCAATGAACCAAAGAAAATGAGTGCAAAGGATCGGAGTTCTTCAGGCGTGCCGAATATTTCGAGAATTGCCATATCTTCACCATTGCTGGATAGTGTAAAATTATGTGTACCTAATAATCGGATAATCATCCATTCTTTATCTTAATTTAACAAGGCGAAGTGGAATTTAATTGAATAAAATGGAATGATCGCTGATTCATTTCAAAATTAGATAATTCAAACGTTGAATTATTGATACTACCTTCATTAATTAATTGCCATGGAATTGAGTTGTTTTGGACCATTCCCCAATGTTGCCAGGTGTACGTACATGAATCGTTCAATCCATCGAGTGTCAAATTTACTATATCAGTAAATTCACTGAATGAATCAGGCTGTGTTGCGTTTTCATCAACATAACGTGAAAGAAGAATGTTTATTTTCGAACCATCTTCTGATTTCCCGGATAAAATATTGAACTCATTTGAAGCAATGAATTCAGAAGGAAAACCGCCCTCATTTTGAAGTCTAATAGGGGTGTTAACCACCATTTCACTGTAAACTTCCCATGTGAATCCAGGAGGTTTCACTTGGTCGTTTTCATCCCAAAAGAAACTTCTTGCGGCAAAGAAATGAGCCATTCTTAGTGTATTTACTCCATAGATTGAGTTGTTGATGTTCCCCTCCCATAGATCATTGTATATCGTCAAAACACTGGTAAGATATGCTTGACTAGCCGGGCTTTGAGCATAAACTGGTATATTTCGATTCCATTCTGTAATGTAAACAGGCGTATTCTCTGGATAACCATATCCCGACAAAAATTTGCCTATTGAAAGGGTGGGATGGGTAAAAAATCTCGTCGTTTGAGACGGATTGATTCTGTATAAGTGGGCATAAACAGCATCTATTGGTTCATTATTTTGCTGAGCGATTTCTAAAAATGCACCGGAAAAACCATCTTCACCTTCATCCAATGTAATCGCGGCTACTACATCGATTTCATCACCAAACTCAGCTGTAACGGCTGAATTCACTTCATGGTATAGGTAGTAATATTCCTCAGCAGTGCCACTCCACCAATCTCTCAAGTACGGTTCATTCCAGACTTCAACTACATCGAAACTGTCGAAATAAAATCCGTTATTCCAACCGTTTCTGTAATGTTTCAAAACTTGCACAGCAGCTTGTGCAAAAACGCTGAAATTATCAGGTGGTTCTCGCCAATCAGAACAGTCTTCGAATGTAGGATATGCTTTGGGGTAACCTAAGCGCCAATACACACTCGTGTGAGTAGTTGCCATTGTAGCCTGAACTCTTTGGTCAGTTTCTGAAAAATTATAATTGGAAATGTTTAGTGGATCATGTCCCTCATAAATTGGCACTCCATTTTCATTAGAATGTACCCAAATACGATTCATATCACCTGGCCCTTCTCCGTGAGTGCGAGATGATGGTATTTGCATTTCATTGTATTTCTCAGTATAATTTGAACCATACCAAATTTGTTGACATCCCTCAATTTCCCAAGCTTTCCTTATTAGAGGGCCATTATTCACCCCATGAATAGGAGCAATCCTTCCGAATTCATCTTGAAAATGAATAGTTGCATTAAGATTAGGAGTGTCGAAAAATTCACACGATCCATCGTCAGATGTTGCGGCGGGATCAAAATTTATTGCGTTTTCATTTGTACATCCATCGATTTCAGAAATTTCATTTCCATCGTTGGAATCATTATTCCCTAAACATCCTGGGAAAATGAGAATGAATGTGAAAAAGATTGCCGGAAAAATGCGCATATCGATTCAAACCATTGTTGGTGCAGGGTGATCGTCCCCTTTATCATCAGGTTTGCGAACTCTTGTCCATACATTTGCCATCAATTCATCATGATGATGCATGCAATAGTAGAAGCGTCGATATGCTTCTCTGAATGAGTATGCTTTCTTACCAGTGGCAACGAGGAAACCTTCCGGTGAGAGGCGTGAAATCACTTCACCTTCAACGGTACATCCGGGGTGGTCACAGTTAGGCATCCATCATCACCTGTAACTCGCATCACTTGAATCATTGTGATGATTCATTTGTTTTCTTCCCCTTCCTCTGAATTTGGTTCTATTACTACCAATGCCATGTTAGCTTCCACATTATCTCCTTCTGAACAATTTACTGAAGTAATGGTTCCTGAGATAGGTGCAGTAACTTCATTCTGCATTTTCATTGCTTCAAGAATTAGAATCACCTGTCCTTCTACTACCGTTTCACCTTGTGCAATTTCTAGTGTGACAATTTTTCCAGGTATGCTAGTAGATACCGTTCCAGATTTGACCCTTGAACCTCCACTACTACTTCTTCTACGAGGGGCGGGCGCGGAACCAGTTCCTTCAGGTAATTTCACGATGTATTCTACCCCTGATACAGTTGCACGTAGTTGGCCATTTTCCATTTCATCAATCTGAATGGAATAGGTTTCTCCATCAATATCGATATCGTAAGTCTCCGTCACACATTCACCTCCATGTACTTCTCGAACTTCTTGCTCTCATGAGATTGTTTCTTCCGAATCTCATCCTTCTATGGTCCTGAGCAAATGCAGGCCCCGGCAATCGACCAATATTAGAACTGTCATCGATTATTTTGGATGTATGGATTTTTACAGCCATTGCAATAGCAAGGTGAATTTTGTTATCAATTTGACTAATTTCAATATCCCTTGAGTCTCTCAGGATTCTTCCAATTTCAGAAGAAAACGAGGTATTATCTTTCATGATTTGACCTCAGAGGGGGATGTTACCATGCTTTCGTGCAGGTCTAGATTCTTCTTTATCCATTAGATGCCCTAGAGCCCTAGTGAGACGTTCTCTTGTTTCAGATGGATCTACAACGTCATCCAAGTACCCTAAGGATGCTGCCTTGTAGGGCGTTGCGAATGATTCAGTGTAATCCTCTACTAGTCTAGCTCGTTCTTGTTCAGGGTTGGCAGATGATTGAATCCTCTTCTTGTGAATTATCTGAACTGCCCCCTCTGCTCCCATTACTGCTAATTGAGCAGTTGGCCATGCTATGTTGTAGTCTCCACGAATATGCTTTGATGACATGACATCGTATGCCCCTCCGTATGCTTTCCTAAGAATAACAGTCATCTTTGGGACAGTGGCTTCAGCATATGCATAGAGAAGTTTTGCCCCATGTCTGATGATTCCGCCCCATTCTTGACCAGCACCTGGAAGAAATCCAGGGACATCCACAAGAGTTAGTAGTGGAATGTTGAATGCATCACAGAATCTAACAAATCTAGCAGCTTTTACTGATGCATCGATATCAAGACAACCTGCTAGGAAATTTGGTTGATTAGCAACAACTCCAATGGAATGCCCATTCAGTCGAGCGAATCCACAGACGATGTTTTGAGCAAAGTCTGCTTGAACTTCTAAGAATGCTCCATAGTCAACAATTCCTTCAATTGCCGTCAGTACGTCATATGGTTTTGATGGATCTTCGGGGACAAGATTCCGGAGTGTTTCATCATCTACACTTGGAAGACCTGAGGTTTTTGTGGGTGTTCGTTCAAGATTGTTACTAGGTAAATGGCTGAGTAGATTCCGTACTAATTCTATAGCCTCTTCATCGGAATCAGCCGTAAAATGAGTCACTCCCGAACGACTAGCATGGGTATTTGCACCTCCAAGTTCTTCAAAAGATACTTCTTCATTGGTTACTGTTTTGATTACCTCTGGTCCAGTGATGAACATGTGTGCAGTTTTATCGACCATAATGACAAAGTCGGTGATTGCAGGACTGTATACTGCTCCTCCAGCACACGGCCCCATGATGACGGAAATCTGTGGAATAATTCCACTTGCTCTAACATTTCTGAAGAAAATTTCAGCATAGGATCCCAATGAAGCAACACCTTCCTGAATTCTAGCGCCTCCACTGTCGTTCATCCCTACAACGGGCGCCCCTGTCTTCAGAGCCATGTCCAATAATTTGCAGATTTTTAGACCATGCATTTCGCCAAGACTTCCACCATATACAGTAAAGTCTTGAGCATAACAATACACTGTCCTACCATCTACCATCCCATAACCACAGACTACTCCATCGCCGGGGATTACATTTCGATCCATTCCGAAATCAGTACAACGATGTTCGACCAATGCATCAATTTCTTGGAAAGTACCTTCGTCAAGGAATGCTTCAATTCTTTCCCTAGCAGTCATTTTTCCTTTGTTATGTTGGGCATCAATTCTGTTTTGCCCACCTCCAATCTCAGACTGTCCTTTGCGCCGCCTGAGGTCTTGGAGGCGCTCCTCTGTCGTCTCCATGATATCCCCATTCTACGATGTTGCCCATAATTCATGCCCTTCGCAGGTTTGGATGTTAGACGGTTATTTCAAGACGAACGAGCGAACTCGCAATCCATGGACCCCCTCCGCATAGTCGTGGCCAAGCCCGGACTCGACGGACATGATAGGGGTGCAAAAGTTGTGGCTAGAGCACTAAGGGATGCAGGACACGAAGTCATTTACACGGGATTGAGAAGAACTCCTGAGGAGATTGTTCGAATCATTGAGGATGAAGATGCCTCTATCATTGGTCTTTCTTCATTATCCGGCGCACATGGTTTTCTCTTTCCTCGAGTTTGTGAACTATTGAAAGCGGCTGGTTTAGATGACGTAGTGGTTTTTGGTGGAGGCATAATTCCTCAATCTGATAGGCCTGCCTTGTACGATTCTGGAGTTAGGGCAATATTTGGCCCGGGAACTCCAACTGATGATTTTATTCTCTTTCTCAACGAGGTACAGGAACGAAGAGTTTCAAATCAGCCTGTTGGAGTAGGTTCCTCTGATGGTTGGCATTGGGGATGATTCAATGACCAATTCGGAACTTGCATCTCAAGCTGCTGCAGGTTCAAGGAGAGCACTTGCTCGTCTTCTGACTTTGATACAAGATGGGGAATCTGAATCTATCGAATCGGTTGCAAATATTGAGAATGTCAAATCAATAGGGATTACAGGGCCCCCGGGTGTTGGTAAATCCTGTTTGACTGATTGTCTAGCCTCATTTTGGGCAGGTAAAGGTGAACGAGTAGGAGTATTATGTATCGATCCGAGTTCTCCAATCACTGGTGGGTCTTTGTTGGGCGATAGAATGAGAATGGAACAAAGTGGAGTAGATGATAGGATTTTCATTCGTAGTGTTGCGACCAGGTCCTCATTTGGAGCTCTTCCATTTCGGCTTAAAGCCATGATTTCGGCTCTTTCTCTTGCAGGAATGGACAGAATATTGATTGAAACTGTTGGAGTGGGTCAGACCGAAATTGGAATTGTTTCAATGACTGATTCAGTTCTACTTGTAGATGGCCCCGATAGAGGAGATATTGTGCAGGCTGAGAAAGCCGGATTACTGGAATTAGCCGATGTAATTGTAGTAAACAAAGGAGATTTAGATGGAGCAGAACAGGCTGCTGCGAACATACGTTCTGGACTTGCATTGGGTAATTCTGAATCAATTCCTGTTTTGGTAGTCAGCGCGTTGAATAAAATCGGAATAGATGAATTGATTTACGCGTTAGAAAATGTCCAAGTTCGTTCTTCTGTAGAAGAAATAAGATGGCGACATCGCCTTACATCTGCTCTACTAGACCAGATTCATTCTGATTCAAAATTCGATTCTACAGTAAATGATCTGGTTGAAGGAAGGATTGCCTTAGAACAGGCGATTCAAATCATTTTAAACGAATAGTGACAAAAGTGAATACTCTGAATGCATGGTGAAGAAGATGGAAAATGAATCAACCATGGAGTTAATTCAACACAATCCTGATGACCATGTGCCTGCCTCTGTTGGAGGGCTCAATGGCCATGTTTTCCGTCGGTTGTTCCATGTCGGAATGGCAATAATTCCGTTTCTGTATTACTATTGGGACGGACTCGATTATTGGGCTTGGCTCATTTTTTCATTCGATCCCAAACAATTCGTTAGTTTCGTGGCTTTTCTTTTCTTGATTATTGAAGGGATTCGTCTCAAATTTGGTCTTGTTGTGTTTGGTCAGCGTGATTATGAGAGTAAACAATTATCTGCATTTTTCTGGGGGGGTCTTTCTGTTTGTTTGGTGCTATTACTTGCTCCTGAAGAAGGATTACAGAATAGTGCATTTGGGATGCCGCTAATTCTTAGTCTCAGTTTTATAGATCCATTAATGGGCGAATTAAGAAGAGCCAAATGTTCTGCAAGGACGGTAATAAAACTGGGATACGTAGGCACTTTTACGATTTGGGTGGCTTGCTCCTTAATTATCGAGACTCCTCTTTTCATTGCACCTTTCATTTCTGCAATAATAGTGGCATCAGAATGGCCTAGGTTAACATGGATTGATGACAATGCTACAATGTTATTGATTCCACTAGCGTTCTTACTATTACTTGCTCCATTTCTCTGATATTTTTAGGGGTTAACTCGGGTTAGATTTACAATCCTGATAATTGTGGCACCATACATGGCAACTAATGAAGAGTCAGTTTCAGGGTCGGATGAGAGTTCCGAAATTAGTGGAAATGGAGTTTCTCAATCAACATATGTCTTTGTCTATATCTTGGCCATGGTCGTTTCAGCTTGGATTTTCGTACGTTATTGGTGATTCGCAGTTCAAATCTCTCCATAGGTCTCAGCGATGTGTGGTATTTCTGGACTTTTTGGTAACGATGACCCTCATCTGTGTTCAAAAATGACTTCTTGTCTGAACCATAGAGGGCCAGATGGCAACGGTATTTGGGCTGAATCGATAGGTCGGAAGGGGAACATATCTCTAGGACATACTCGTTTGGCTATTATTGATATAATGGGCTCTGATCAACCAATATTCAGTGATCACGGGTGCGTCTTAGTTCAGAATGGTGAGATATACAATCATTTGGAGATTAGAAAAAGTACAGCATACCCGTGGAGAACGAATGGTGATGGTGAATCCATACTTGCTGCCCATCGTGAATCAATAGACTCTCCACAAATTCATCCTGAACCTCCAGATGGTCAAAGGAGAGGCTGGTTTAGTTGTTCATCAGGGTCTAATCGGGCCACTCGGCATGTAGAATGGGTAAGTCGTTTGAATGGAATGTGGGGTTTTGCATTATGGGATCCAAGGAGTCAGGAATTGATTCTTTGTAGGGACCCAATGGGAATTAAGCCATTAATGAAATGGCAGTCGAATGATGGTACTTTGCTATTCTCATCTGAAGCAAAGGCATTCAGGTCACATCCTGAATATACCCCTGTTTTGGATTCGAGGGCATTATTCGCTCGACTTGCCTTTGAATATCCCCTTGATAACACCTCATTATTCCATGGAGTTGCTCAAGTACGTCCTGGAACTATTGAAACTTGGTCATTAGATAGTGATGGACGAGCGGTATTAACGGGGGTAGCGAGTTACACACAATTTCGAAATAATCCGTCCCAAAAATGGGACCCTAAAAAATCTGCACACGAATTACTACATAGCTTGAGATTGGGTTTAGCCGATCGATTAAATTCTGATGTTCCAGTTGGTGTTGTATTATCTGGTGGCCTTGATTCAAGTTTGGTTGCAGCTCTTGCAAGAGAAGCATCGGATATTGCAGGTAAACCAGTCCCTAAATGTTGGACTGTTACAGAGGATGAAGATAATCCCGACTACAAGGCCGCAGTTGAAGTTTCACAAGCACTTGATTTAGATCACAATTCTTGGACATTGGATGAAGATGTATTTTGGAAAAGACTACCTGATTTTTCTTGGAGCGGCGAAGATCTTGATCTTACAGTATTATTTTTCCAACCATTGTTTGAACGTATGTCCAAAGATGTGAAGGTAGGGATTTGTGGACAAGGAGCAGATGAAATCCATGCCGGATATCCTCGGCATTCTAATCTTTCAAGTCATGCAGCCGTAGTTTCTAATCGGCTTGAATCAATAGACCATCCCATTGCAAGAGGTTTGTCTTCAGGTTTACTAGGAGAAACAAGTCTAATTGGCATGGGTCAACCTTGGAGTGAGAATTTTCCTAATCCACAAGATGTATTTTCAGATATGGGGTCAACCCTCAATTTTGAGATGAACCGAGGACAATTGTCTAATTTCCAACTACGTTTGGTCGACAGGCATAGCATGGCTCATGGATTAGAGGTGCGCGTTCCATTCCTTTCCAAGCAGCATCTAGAATTATCTAAGCAATTACCGATGGATTGGCGTTTCCAATCTGGCCACATAGAGAAAAGAGCATTAAGATCTGCTGCGGCATTAACTGAACTACCTCGGCATATTGTTTCAAGGCCAAAATTACCTGCTGGAACTGCAACTTCTCCAGGTTTGATAAATTCGATAATTGATGAATTGAAGCCAAATATCAAGGAATGGAATTCAGAAATTCCATCCCTTTCCACTTTGTTAAATAAAATGCCAGATATTGCCATAGGATTCAGACTATTTCGCTCCCTACATTTAGGTTCAGATATATCTCCTCCAAGTTCATCGAAAGATTTGTTGGATTTACTTGATGATGTAGAACCATTGGAGTTGGTTTAATGACTGGTCTCATATCAGCGGTTCCTGCCCTTCTTGAGATGAAATCAGAAATTAATGAGTGGTTGGAATTAAAACGTTCTCAAGTACCATTGCCATTCTATGGTTCATTTGATATTCGTGATGCTGGGTGGAAGGCTGTAGTAGTTGATTCCAATGCCTTCCCTGCTGGATTCAATAATATTAGCGAGGATGATTACGAATTATTGTCTCATGGAATTCATGATTGGTTTCAGAAGTGTGGGAAGTTGCCAAATCGTTTGTTAATTTGGCCTGAATCTCATACTAGAAATCCGAATTATATGGCAAATATCAGTGTTATAGGCGCCCTATTGAAAGACATTGAGTTTGAGGTTTTGATTGGGTCAGATATCCTAAACAGCCAAACAATCCATACTTCAAAAGGAGATATCGATTTGGCACACGTGGAAGTAGGAAATCAATCTGTGACAGCAGATGGTAAACCTATAGATATGATTTTGTTAAATTCAGATTTGAGTGAAGGGCCACTGGAAATTTCAGGAGTAAACATTACTCCACCCAATCACATGGGATGGCATTCTCGTAGTAAATGCCAACATTTTGAACATGTCTCAGATTTAGTACACGAATTAGGTGATTTAGTGGGAATAGATCCCTGGCTAATTGGCCCATGGGGATTCATCAGTAAAGGGAGATGTTTGGAAGATATTCAATGTAGAGAGAGATTAGCAGGAGAGATTCAGGAAGGATTGGATTTTATCAGTTCAAAGTATGAAGAGCATGGTATTAATTCCAAACCGGCTTTATTTGTTAAGAACGATAGGGGTACGTATGGGCTAGGGATTTTACGAGTGGAAAGCCCTGATGAAATTCTAAATCTATCAAACCGTAAGATGAATCGATTGGCCTATGCCAAAGGGGGAGTCTCTGCGGAGGATTTCTTGCTTCAAGAAGCAGTGCCTACTTATCTAAAGTCATTTGATTCAGTTTTCGAACCAGTTGGTTATGGCGTAAATGGTCGTGTGTCTTCATGGTTCCATCGTTCTAATCAGAAGTATGGCGTTCTAGATAATTTGAATACACCTTCAACTCGCTTTATCCTAGACAGTGATTTGTCTCCTGAAGCAGAATCATTGGTAATTGGGCGACGATGGTTGCACACATTGGTTGCTGAAATTTCTATGATTGCAATGGGTAGAGAGATGCAGTCTCATGATTCATCAGATTCAGAACTTTGATCTTCTTCCATCCCCACTATTTCGTAGTTTGAAGGGAAAAGTGCGATTGCTACGCCAGCAACGCAACAGAGTAATGCCCATGTGTAGGATTTTTGCACAATCATTAGTTCAAGTCCAATTACCATTAGAATTAGCCCACCGATATTTGATGTCCATACAAGGGTCTTGAATGTAGAAAGAGTAACTCCACTAGTTCTGCTGGAACGATAGGGCCCAAATTCAGCTCCGAATCTCACAGGGTCTGACTCCTCCTCATCCATGTTGCGCCGAATGATGGGAATGACTTGAACGCTCTGTTATTTCACAGAAGACCTAACATCGATTGATTCAAGCAGGATATCGGACGCCATTGGTCCGGGTGACTACATGCACATTGCTATGCTGAGTGCAGAATACCCTCCGAGATGGGGGGGGATGGGGTCTACAGTATTCCATCTATCTACTGCATTAGTGGCACAAGGTCATCGTGTGACTGTGATTACAAGGAATGGTGGAAAGGGGAATCCACCAGAATTAGACGGTGTTTCGGTACGAATGGTTGGATGGGCTAGGATTCCGATGGCATTTACACGGTCTTATGGTAAATCCGCATTGAAGGAATTACGTCGCCTTCATTCTGAAGATCCTGTGGATATCGTTCATCTCCACTGTCCAATGATTTCGTGGTCCAAGAAACAGTTTGAAATTTGTAAACGAGAAGTTTCTCCAGTTGTTTCTTCATTACATGGTTCTTGGTTAGGAGAGAGAGACGGATTACGTATTGCTTCAAAACAGAAAGAGGCTGCGGTGTGGGCAAATCCCAACGATATAGCGATACTACTTACCGGAGGATTCTATTCTAAATTTGAGCGTGCTGCTTTACACAGTTCAAGTATCTGTGTTGCTAATTCTCAAGCAACAAGACAGGATTTTGTTGATCGATATTCTCCCCCTGATGATTGGGACTGTGAAGTTGTTCATTGGGGAGTAGATACGAACATGTTCTCACCCTTAGAATCAGAAGATGATGATTCAATTCGTCAGAAGTATGGCGTCTCTGGCAGTGGTAAATTATTGCTAGCAGTTGGGAGATTAGCCGCTAGGAAGGGATACGCTTCTCTATTACGTTCATTTGCGAAGGTGAATCCACAATCAAATGATATCCGCCTAGTCATAGTTGGCAGAGGTCATTTGAGAAAACGATTGGAGAAATTAGCTTCTAAATTAGGTATTCGTGAATCAGTCACCATTGAATCTGGAATGCCCTTTGAAGAATTAGCCTCTTTGTTTCGTTCAGCAGATTTGGTTGTTTATCCCTCATATTATGAGGGTCAGGGTTTGATTCCACTAGAGGCTATGGCTTCTGGGACTCCTGTGATTACCGTTAATCATGGGCCTCTTCCTGAGATGGTTGATGATTCCGTGGGCCGTTTGTTCAAAATGGGTGATTGCGATTCAATGGCTGCAGCAATTCTTGATGAGATCAATGATGTAGATGGTCTCAAATCCAAAGGAATTGTTGGTCGTTCAAGAGTATTGGAGAAATTTACTTATGAGATCAATGCAACTAGATTTTCTGAAATATACCAGAGAGTAATGTGACTATCGATCTATCATTATTATTGCATCTGTTGGGCATGCTAGGACACATAAACGACATCCAGTACATGGGTCACGAAGCACCTTTGCTTTTCGATTTGAATCAACTTGTATGATGGGGCTTGCCATTGGTTTTTCATAGAGTTCGATGGCATCATCATCACAAACAATCGTACATTGGTCACATCCAATACATAGTTCCTCCTTGACAAATGCAACTGTTGTTTCTCCACCTTTGATAGTTGCTCTTTCTTCTGCCTTAGCTGCATTTAGTGCCATTCGAATGCGTCTTTGTGTGTCACCTCGGCGAGAAGCTACGTCCTCCCTCGTCGACATTGTACATGGGTGGAGCCTCTCATTCTCAAGTCTTGGGTTGTTCAGTCGAATTGATGTCCTAATGTCTGCCCGTTGATTTATGGGCGAGGATTCGGTAGTTCCTCTATCAGATGTAGACCCCGAGAAGTGGTATCAAGATTCAATTGCGATTATCATGCTTTTGTTGGGTCCAGCATTATGGTTAATCTTAGTCACGCAATTGAGTTTCAAGGTAGGGTGGCTCGCTTTTATTTGTCAAGTTCAGATTGGTTTCTACACTTGGTTAACCATTATTGCTTACGGTCATCGGCGTGCTGCAAGATGGACCTGGTGGGGCGTTTTGATTACTGCCGCACTTGGAGTTTGGTCATTGGTAGTAGCGTTGTTGTAATTACGCTTGCTTCTTTTCCTCTATTTGCCGTGCTAAGAAGGATACAACATCTAAGATTTCAAAGTCATGTCTTGGGTCCCCTTCAAATTTGAGGCATTCAAAGTGGGATACACACTTTGGACACGTTGTTAGCATTATTTCTGCACCTGTTGCCCGTACTTCCTCAAATCGTTCGATACGAAGCGCACGTGAATTTTCATTACAAGACATCATACTACTTACACCACAACATAGAGCATCTTCTCCATGATGTTCCATCTCAACAAGATCAACTCCTTCAATTCGATTTACTAAATCACGTGGTTCATCAAAGAGATTCATTTGGCGCCCCAATCTGCAAGGATCATGATAGGTAACAGTAGTTCCTTCAGGAACAGCCGCTTCAAATTCGTACCCTGACTCAATCAAGAATTCAGTAGTATGCATGACTTTGAGGTCATCTAGTTCGTAATCCAAAGCAAATGTGCGGAAACATTCAGCACAAGATGTAACCAATGTTTCGATTCCACTTTCTCCGAGTTTCTTTTGGTTGTATGCTTTCAATTTCTCGAAAACTTCGGTCATACCCTGCCATTTCTGATCATGTCCGCAGCATTTGAGGAAGTCTCTACCAAGATATGAGACCTCGATTTCAGCATCTTCAAACAAGGTGAACGCAGCATCAGTGGTTTGGCCTAGATTCATTTTTCCTTCATTCACATGGCTGAAAATCATCTCTTGGTCTATGTAATCTACACAACCGGGATAGTATCCTATAGAGGAGTCAATAGGGTATTCTTCAGTAGGTGCAAATTGGTCTTCTGCATTTTCGTCTGCTTCTGCAATGATGACTGCTTGTAGAATTGAATGAGGGATTACTGCCTCAGGGGCTCCTCCCACGATAAGGCTTCGTCTAATGTCGATGTACGAATCATAGTCGACTAATTGTGGACATGCATTGGTACAAGCGGAACATGTTAGACAAGAATATAGCGGGACTCCATCATCTTCATTGTTCCATGAATTATAGATGATGTTCAATTTATCACCTGCATTGAATAGTCGTACAGGACATGCATCATCACACAAATCACATCCATAGCATTTGTTCATTTCATATTCGTACCCTCTAGCCATACTGCGCATGAGGAAGAAGACCAATGCACCTACTCCTAGGCAAGGAATTACCAAGGAATAGGTTAGCTTAGCATCCAAACTCTTTGGATTCTTTTCAAATGTTGGATTTTCTAATGTGTAGTCGGATAATGTATCCGCATTGTAGATTGTAGATCCAGTGAGGATATTCATTTGGTTAACATCAGAGAGGTTTACTGCAAGTCCGTTTTCGTTCAAAATTAACGGTTGGAAGGCCGTAATAGATACATCTGTGATTACATTTCCAGTATCATCCAATCCAATGGTGCTAATACTGTAGTCGAGTGAATAGGAGGTGCCACTGCTTACCTTCAATGCTTGAGTGTTGCACGTATCCATTGAGGTTAATATTGCTCCACTCACGTCTTTAACAATCAATGAGATAGTATGGACGCCTGAACCTCTTATTGTGGTTCTAGCATTACAAGTAACATCAACGAAAACGGTGTCGACTCCAAGGTTCGGAACTTGCATGATTCCTGAAAAGGAATGAACTACAGCAGAACCATCAGAAGAACCAGGGTATGTGGACCCATTGAATAATCCATTTCTTCCGGAGGTGGAATCAACATGATTGTTCGCATTGTTGAAATCTATGATGTGACTTTGTGTCGGTTGGAAAATCCCCCAATTAGTGAATTGTTTAGCCGGCATCACGCAATGATCTTCGTAAGCCCAAGCCCCTGTATCGAAGTGTTCATCATTCCATGCATTTGATTTAGAAGATTCACTGTAAGATAGGCAAAGCCCCATCATTTGTTCATGATGATGGCTTTCTTCGATTGCAATCAAAGTATCTGCAGGTTGACTTCTAAGAGTCTCTAGTTCATCGATTTCTTGCATGGCTCCGAATCCACCCATGTCCCAGAATCCGTTATCGTAGACTGGCCAAGTTACTGAGCAGAGTAATAATGCAATCAGAAATGATCCGAAAGCAACGTTTCTATTACGGTTAGGAGTAATTCTTGCACCTTGTGTTTTCACTAAGAACCAACGAATGCCGAAATATAGGATTGCGAAAATGAACACTCCCGTGAGCAACCAAGGTATGCTGTTGAACACCTCTGCAAGCCATGGTTCTCGAGTTCCGCAGGATAATCCTGCATGGGAATTCATTTGACAGAAGTCAGTTCTATTCTTACCATATAAATCCAAGAAGATATTAATTGAATATACTGAAATGAACCATACGTGGGCAAGATAGACCATTCCAGCTGTTGCAAACCAAGGGTCTTCTACACCTCTCTTTTCTCTTCCACCTATGAATGGAGGTAGAGCCAGAATTGTTACTGGGATGCCAGTGATTGCAGCTCCCCACCAACCTGCATTCCACGAAATAATCGGTGTGCCGAAGAAGTTTCCAATAGCAGTAGGCAAAGGAATGTCAAATTGAGGCAAGTATTCTCCTAGCCGGAGATACCCATACGAGAAAAGCACATACCAATCTGGAAACACGAACCCTGCTTGAGCAAATGGGTCAGCAGCATTGTGGAGAGGAGGAGGAATTAGCCAAGAATAGAAACATAAAACCATTAACACTGCCATTGCGATAATAGTGTCTCGAAGAACTTCCTGTGGCCAAAATGCATGGCCTGTGAAAACCCTTCTCCGCTCTTGTTCTGCTTCAATTAATTGATCACGTTCCTGAACATAAGTGTCGGCGACACGGCCCAAACGTTCGATAATCCCCATTTTTTCACCTCCTATCAGTGCGGTTCAGCAACTCCTTGTACCCAAACGATGAACAAATGAACAATAATTAGTGTTGTAACAAGAACTGGTAGGATGAAAACATGGATGAAATACATTCGTGTAACTGCCTGATATGTCAGAGTACTCCCTCCAAACATTGCAGTAGCAACCCATGGCCCAATTAGTGGAGTGGCATTTGCCATATTGATTCCGATTGTTGCTGCACCAAATGCTAATGCATCCCATGGAAGTAGATATCCAGAGTATCCAAAGAAGATAGTGAAGAACATTAGAGCTACTCCGATAAGCCAGTTAAGTTCTCTCGGGTTTCGATATGCTCCTGTGAAATATACTCTACACATATGTAGGAAAACTGATGCTACCATGAAATGAGTAGTCCAATGGTGAATAGAACGGATGATGTAGCCGAACGGCAATTGAGTCATGATGAATTCCATACTCGCATATGCTGGAGTAGGATCTCCCTGCCCCCCTGGGACGTAGTAGATTCCTAGAATTGTTCCCGTAATCACTAGGATGATAAATGCCAAGAAAGAAATTCCTCCTAGGCAATACAATGGATACCAATACCAAATGATTCTCAATTTATATTTCTCAGCATGAGTAAGTGGCATTTGGCGATGCATGCTGTAATACGCATCTCTAGACATGGCCCAATAATCCTGTATTCTGAATCGCGTATCCATCCATGAGAATGCCCAAAGGAATGTCTTCTCCATTAGCCCCATTCCTCCTACAGTAGAGGTAGTTTGAACCGCTCTCAAGATCTCCTTTCTAGGTACTTCTTCTCGTTCCTTTCGAAGAGTAAAAGCGACAATAACAAGAATGACTGCTAGGAAAATCCAGAGTATTACAGATTCAATCATTTTTTCACCTCAGTCACAGAATGTATACCAGTCAATGTAGGTCGGTAATGCTTCAATTACGCCTCCATTGACCTCAAATGGGATTAACGGCATGCCCACTGGAGCAGGTCCACCTGTTAATTTGATTCCAAAGTATTCGAACATGGTTCCGTTTGTTCTGTTACGATTCTGGTTTTTCTCAATCATGGTGGGGTCATACCTACTTGAATGGCAAATACAGAACAATTTGTTTCCACCAGAGTCTGTGCCACCTGGATACCAGGTGTCTGCAGTAAAGTCGTTTGGAACGAGTTGCCATCCTGGAATGCAACATAGATGTGGGCAGCGACTGAATACAATAATCATATTATTGTGGATTGCAAGATCTGCATATGTTGCATCTTCCTGCATGTCTCCACCATATCCAATATATGCTCCAGATTGGTCGTATCCATCTCCGAATTGGAAGCGCGGTTTGTTTTCTACTGCAGCAGTGCCATCATTTTCCTCATGGGGGACATAAATCACAGTCACGGGGAGTCCACTCCAAACACCTGCTGCACCTGCCATTCCAGTAGATGAGTTGGCAGCTTCGGCTTCGAAAACTGATTTAGTCATTGGTTCCAAATGCAGATTGCCATACCATGCTGTGTCTTCCGCTCCAGAAGGTACCCAGAATCGTACTGCTGCATCTCCTCCAGCACTATCTGCAGTACCCATCAAGAGTGAAGCAAAACCAATGGAACCAAGAGACGCAGCAGCGATAACACCTGCTGCACTATTGAATGAATGACGAATAAAATCCCGTCTGTCAATCATTCTAGTTCCTCCAATAGTAATTTCTTCAATCTCACTTGGAGAGGGGCGTAACTTGAATTTTCTACTCATTGTAACCCCTCATGCCTCGTATTTTTTCCACGTGTCTGTGTCTTTAATTGGAATATATTTGTTTCTTCGATGCTTTACAATTACCAAATCAGGTAGTACAAAGCGAAGGTAAATCACTCCCATCATAATTAGAGTGAGTAGGGTCATGCCTAGGTGGAAAGAAAGTTGCTGTTGGTCCCAATGATTTAGTAGACCATAAGTTAGAGTAAATGACCAATATGTTGTCCAAAATACACCCCAAACAAAGAAGAGGACTACTAACCCTGATTCTGCAGCTGGAGATATACTAGCTCGTACAACAGTTCCAGGTTCAGGCTTATTGAAAACGCCATGGTTAATCGCTGATTCGTATTGTTCTTCACTTAGAGAAACACCTTCTAGTGCTGTTTGGGCATCTGCTATCGAGACTTTCCCTGACTTTACTTCTTTAAGCAACGTGAGGACCTGGTCATTATTCACAATTGATCCCCCCTTCTGAGATGTTTGATGCGGAGTCGGAGTAAATTACTCCTACCTTTGTAATGGCTACTGAATCCATATCTTAAGAAGAATCCACAAAAAATGAGGACGAGAATAACTGACAAGAATCCGAGAAGCCCCAACCAATGTGCTCTGAATTTGGCTCCCATGTGGTGCAAATCAGCGTGTCCTGAAGAGGGTGGAGCAGGAGGTTCAATGTTCCCGTCACCGGAGAATACTGTTCTTCTATTCCCATCATCTTCTCCTTCAATAATTACTGCTGAAAGTCGATTCCACATGTCTTGAGGTCCAGGTACACCGTCTCCATTGACGGAATTGCCAACTAACCAAATTGTAACTGGGCCGCTCTCTGTGGCGGGGGCAGTCCAAACAATGTTCCACATTCTAGATTCTAAATTGGCTCCAGCCTTGGTGTGAGTGAGGGTTTGTTGATCATCACTTGCAGGGCCATTGAATGTCTCAGGAGACGCGGTAACATGATTTTCTGAACCTTCTCCCGCACCAAGAATGCCTTCTGAGACTCGCATGGAGAATCCTGC
>Ga0066862_10000054_pt1 | contig 38952 bp, 36 predicted proteins | sample ETN02SmetaG_FD_66431 | JGI IMG/M metagenome (GOLD analysis project Ga0066862, IMG submission 66431) | Marine microbial and viral communities from oxygen minimum zone, Eastern Pacific Ocean - ETNP2014F10-02SV255 | ecosystem: Environmental > Aquatic > Marine > Oceanic ... | reverse complement strand
GTTAAGAACTTAGCAGAGGCATAACCAATAATTAATCCAATAGCAAAAATAGCAAGCTCTTGTTCAATACTGAAAAAAGATATGTGGTCCATTTTTTAGTCCCCTTAACTAACCCTTTCTATTTTCTATTATCATTATTTTGGAAAGAAATGTAATATTAAAAATCAATTATTTCTTCAAGACACTCCATCAAAGAAATTCTTAATGGTGTGTTAGGAGTCCAACCAATTTCATTAATTGGTTTTATTAGATTATGTAATTTAGAAAGATCAGGAACTTCTGTATTTGATTTAATATTAGTTAACGGAAGAGATTTTACTTCTAAATCAGTACAGTCTATTTGGTTGTTTTTGGCATTGTTTACACGTCTCCACAACATACGAAGTTCAGAAAAAACGTCATTTGCAATCCAAGGTCTACGGCCACAAACAGTTGTAACCAATGTGGGAAGTTCAGGTAATTCGATTAGAGTTTCAATTAGTGAAACCACATCTTTTATTGATGTCCAGTATCTTATTGGATATTTTTCTAATTCATTAATTACATCTGAATTAAGTGCAGTAACCCATTCAAAAATATCTGGGGGTCCCCAAACGCCTTTTTGATCAATGCATAACATGTCTCTAAGATGTAATTCAATACAATTTTCAATACCAAATGGGGTTATTTTTCTATTCCATGGTCTAATTATTATGCAGGGATTAGAAATTTTTGTTTCAAGAACATCACCCCTTTGAAAACAAATAGTTAGATTTGATTGTGTATCTTTGTCATTAATTGAATGAATCATTCGTTCAGAAATTCTATTTTGCACTAGTTTTTTTAGAATATTTGAAGTGCCAATAATCCGTATCGACTTACTATTCATTTAATCACCATTTTCCTAAGGAATCTCTTAATGCATTTTCAAGATTTTCATGAACAAATGAAAATCCTGATTCCAATATTCGTTTTGGTAGAACTTTTTGGCCTTCGAATAAAAGAGGAGTTGCTAATTCTCCAAAAATGATTCTCATTGGTAATTTTGGAATAGGCGCAAATGCAGGTCTTCTAAGCACTCTTCCAAGAGTTTTTGAAAATATTTTCTGTCTTACCGGATTCGGAGAAGTTAAATTATAAATTCCATTACATTTTTCATTCATAATTAAGTGATTAATAGCATATATTTGGTCATCTAAAGATATCCATGACATCCATTGTTTACCACCTCCAATCGGCCCTCCAGCGCCCATTTTCCAGGGAAATAACATTTGTTTTAATGCCCCTCCAGTAGCAGACAATACGATGCCAGTGCGGATATTAATGACTCTCACTCCTATTTTTTTTACAGACTTAGTATAAGATTCCCAAGCCAATGTAGTATCAGTTAGAAAACCTGTTCCGGGTTGACTATTTTCAGTTAATTCTTCGTCTTCCCTATTTCCATAAATTCCAATTGCACTAGCAACTAAATACACACTAGGTTTTTGTTTCAATAAGCAAATTGTTTTTGAAAGTAATTTTGTAGATAGCCTTCTAGAATCTTGAATTAATTTTTTTCTTTTTTTTGTCCACCTTTTATCTCCTATTCCAGCACCTCCAAGATGAATAATAGCATCAAATCCTTCGATATCATCAGCATTAAGAATTTTTTTAATTGGATCCCAATAAATCTCATTTGATTCAGGCTTAATTTCACGCCTCACTAGCTTCCAAATCTCATGACCTCCAGTGTCAAGAAATGCAGCTAATTGAGTGCCAATCATTCCCGAAGATCCCGCAATTAAAATTTTTTTACGCTTTTCTAAAGCAAAATTTTTATGTTTTTCCAAATCTCTAATTAATCTTAATTCCCTAGAAATAAACATACGTTCTACTCTCTTTTTGATGTTTCCCCCAGCAAAAAAATTCCCTAAAGAACCCAATGGAACTTGATATTTAACAGAATCCTTTACAATAGTTGAATTACCTTTAGTAGTGAAATTATGTTCATGTTCCCATGTTTTAAATGGCCCCTTTAACATAATATCTTTAAATTGATTAGGTGGAGCATATACTGTATGTTTTGCAATCCATTTCATTTTAATTGGTCCAAATGGGAATTTAAAAATTCTAATGGCGCCCTCCTGAATTGTTTTATCTGCTTTTACTTCTTCAGTTACTTCCCAAGGAGGCATTAATCTTCTAAATGATCCTTCATACTCAAACCATGAAAATGTCTTTTCGATAGATTCATCGACGACAGTCTCATGTTCAAATTTGTACATTAAAATATGCTACAATATTGAGCATATAATATAGTGTATCATTTGTTCTCTCATTTTTTTTATTTTGAAAAATGTTTAAATGCGTCACTAATTATATCCATAATTAAATCAATTTCTTTTTCAGTTATTGCAAAATGAGGGGTGAATCTTAATGCATTTTCTCCACCATGAATTACTCCTAATCCATTGAAACGACACCACTCTTCAACACAACCAAATCCAACGACTTTTAAGTTATCAGGTTCTAATTCAGCACTAATTAATAACCCTGTTCCTTGAATTTTTGTTATATTTCCTGGAAAAGAATTAGACAACTCATTTAATTTTTTAACAAAATATTTGCCCATTTCTTGAATGTTTTTTCTAAGTTCAGGTGTTAAACGATCTAACACTGCAATGGCAGTTTCAAGAGCTCTTGGGTTTGTAGTCATCGTGTTTCCATAAATACCAACAACATATGTTTCTGCTGCTTTTTTAGACAAACCAACTACTGAAAGTGGATATTGGCCAGCATTAAGTGCCTTTGACCATGTTTCCATGTCTGGGGCACCACAATCTTCAAATCCAGGATAATCCACAATACTTAAGCAACCTTGTCCACGAATTCCTGCTTGAATAGAATCAACTAATAGCATAGTTGAATTTTGAGTACATAATTTTCTTGCTTCATCATAAAATTCACGTGTTACACTTTGTCCTGGATTTCCTTCACCCATTACAGGTTCAATTGCCATTAGCTCAATGAAGTAACCTTCTTCTTCTGCATTATTGAAAACTTCGTGCAAAGCACTAATGTCATTTGCTGGAATTAAGATGACATTGTTTTGATTTCTAAAAGATGCAAGATTCTTTTTGTAACTAGCATTGCACGAATCAGAAATTTGTGCAGGTCTTTGAGTTCTTCCATGAAAACCTTGTTCTAATGCAAGCAATTTTATTTCTCTACCTTCGTAAATATTTCCCGCACTAGTTAGTTGGAAAGCATTTGCATCGGCAATTCGCAAACTTATTGCAACAGATTCAGATCCACTATTCATACAAACAAATTTAGAAAACGGACAAACATCACGTGAGTGACCAACTTCTTTTCTTAGCCGATCAGCAAGTCTTTTTTGGCTAAAAGAAGGAGTCATGACATTTGCCATCACCCAGTTATGTTTCATAGCAGAGATCACATTATCTGGGCCATGCCCCATTCCTAACATCCCATATCCTCCATTGTCATGTAATACTGCTCCATGTGAAGTAACAATCCAAGGCCCTTTTGCAGATAATGCTACATATGGGTTTATGCATGGTTCGGGATAAAAATTCACATAATCTTTTTGTAACAAATCAATCAAATTTCGTTCGTCCATATTTGTAATTTCTATTCCAAATTCAGAAATTAAATTATTATGAATTTCAGATGCTTCATCAATAGCCTGCCCTAATTCAATAAAAGAATCAAAACAAGAATCAATTACTTCATCTGGAAGACCAATAGTTTTAGCAGATCCGGAGTTGTCACGAATATGTTCTAATCTTGAAAGTTTAGAGTGCATGTTTATCTCCCTTTTGATTCCCCCACTTGAAGGACGCTCATCAACAATTCCCTTGAAATATTTTTTATTATTTCATACATTATATGAAATAAAAATTTCAATTGGAAAATTAAAATTTCAATTGAAAAATTAAGTATTAATCTAAGAATCAATAATGATCAAAAAGAGCATCCTTCCAATTGAAAAATCATTTAATTTAGATAATAAAAACATTGAGAAAATCAATTTTTGTTTAATATTATTATCGGCCTAATTATTAGATTTTCTAATTGGAATTACAAGGATATGTGGACTATTTCAATTGTATAATTAAATATTGAATTTTACGTATAGTATATATACTGTATTGATTAAAGCCCTGCTAAGGAGAAATCTGGGAAGGGATGCGAATGACAAGAAATGAATATACAATACAAGAATTATTGAAAAGAGATGTATATGTCGGAGATACAAAAGTTGGAGTGATTATAGGAGAAAGAAATCACCCTAACACAGATAGAGTAAGATCTATGAGAATTAGTGTAGAATCAGACATTGCAGATGAATTTATGAGAAAGCCAGCTGATATGGCTCCACTATCTAAGGAATTAGTGCATAGTATAATGGATGATGGTTCAGTAAAACTATCTAAGTCTATGAGAGAATTACAAAGACGTTGGAGAAACACAGTTCGAATTGATGAAAATTTATATGCTCCAGACGAAATGGAAGATAGAGCAGTACAAGACAATCAAGGAGATGAACTTGGAGTAATAGTCGGACTTCTGAAGAAAAAACGAACATATAGAGGAGTAATTGTAGAAACTAGACCAAGCGTGAGAAGAGAGTTTGGTTTACCAGAGAAAATAAATATTCCAATTAGTGCGTTTGCAAAAACTCGTGAAAGTTTAGATGAGGTTGTATTATCAAGGACAATCAGTAAATTATTGACATTACCAAGTTATATTCAAATCAATGATCCTAATTTCATTGATGAAGATGAGTAATTTAATTTAGCAACTCATTAATTTGTTCTATTGAAATAGATTCGATATCACCATTTGGTTTTAACCAAGGATATGTACTATCTAGTGAAATTGTTTTCTTAACTAATATCATTGCTTGATTTAGAATGTCATTAGACATTGGTCTTAAAGTTTGAAGCTCTAAATGCCTAATCTCATTTTTAATCTTTGATGATTTAATCAATTGATTAACTAATAATGAATTTTTACCATGAGATATAATCAATAATTTAGCCCGATCTCTTGGACCCTTATTATTTCCATAATCTATTCTTTTAAAATTTAGAGCAGGGTGATTTGGAATAATTAAATCAGGACTCCATGTTTTATCTCGAATAACATATTTTGGAAGAAGGGGAATATGTTCTGGTTTAGAATTTAAATTTGCATTCAAACATTCGTTTGTAATTATTAAATAAATTGGCATTGAAAACCTTTGAGCATTTGTATGTGAAATAGATAATAAACGTGCACAATCTTCCCCTGATGATGTTTCCAATATTATTTGGCCATTATGTTCTCTTGTGATTGATTTATTTAATATAATGATTTTAGGGGAATTGTCTAATGGATTATAATTATGATTTGCAAAAAACAATTCTACTTTTTGTGCAGGATTTTCAATATTGTTATCAATTTCAATATTGTTAAGTTCAGGAATTAGATTTGTCCAATAACGTTCAATTTCTTCATTGTAGAAACTTTTTGATGAAAAAGAAAGAATAGATAATACATATTTTAATGCATCTTTTCCGTACGCCATTAGTTTATCAAAGATGGAAACACTTCTTAGAATTATACCACCGTCATTGTTATCAAACAGTCATAGTTGGGCAAACTGCCGTGGGCGGGTAGCTTAGCTTGGCTGGAGCACCCGGCTGATAACCGGGAGGCCGCAGGTTCAAATCCTGCCTCGCCCACTCTTTCGGGATTTAAGTGGATTTCTTATCAATTTAATAATAGATTACTGTGAATAAATCCAAGTGTAGGATACAACTCGGGTGGTTTGAGGGAACCATCTTGTTAGTAGTATCTGGTAGTAGTTGCAGACATATTGCAGAAGAAATGGCTGAAATTTTAAATTGTGAACATCATTCATTAGAGGCGAGAAGATTTCCAGATAGTGAAGGATATTTCCGAGTCCCAGAATCAAGTATTAATAAAATCAGATCAAACACTGTAATTTTAGTTTCAAACACATTTCCAGATAGTTGTATTGTTGAGACTTTAATGTTATTAGAAGCAATAATTGATGTAAGACAAGGAAATCTTGCAGATATCAGAGGTAAAGGAATTGATTGTGAACCAATAGGACCAGGAATATTCTTAGCAATACCTTATTTTGGATATTCAAGACAAGATAAAAGGTTCAACCAAGGAGAAGCGGTATCAGCAAGAGCAATTGGAATGTTATTATCATCAAAATGTGATGGTATTACAGTATTAGATTTACATGCTCCAGAAGTATTAGAAAAATTACCCGTAAAAATTTCATTTGCATCATCTATGTCTGAAATAGCAACTTATTTACAATCTGAAATAAATCCTGATTTCATATTATCCCCAGATAAAGGTGCGATTGAAAGGGCAAGTTTTGTGGCTGAGACAATTGGATGTAAATTTTCATATTTAGAAAAAACACGAATAGATGCCCATACAATTGTACATAAAGCAAAAGATTTGGATGTAAATGGAGCAATTGTAACAATAGTAGATGATATGATTTCAACAGGAGGAACTATTTGTAGGGCAAGTGAAGCATTAAGAGAACAAGGAGCAAAAGCAGTATATGCGGCTTGTTCACATGGATTATTTACTGGAGGAGCAATTTCAAAATTAGATCAATTTGTTGATGGAATTATTGCTTCCGACTCATTAAAAAATCCACGCTCAGTTGTTTCTTCAGCATCAGCATTGTGTAGAGGAATCAACGAATTAATAGAAAAATAAAGAATTACTTTTCCTGCGTTGGGTTTATACCCATCATGTCGTGGCGCAAGTGCCAAGAGGTGTGATTCCAGTGACTGTGCATGTAAGATTTGAAACCCCGGAAGATTTAGAAGACGCAATATTTGATTTAGTATCAAGTTGTAAGGATGGTGCTGTTTGTAGAGGCAGCAATGAAGTGACTAAAGCAGCAGAAAGAGGTTCTGCAAAGCTGATTATAATGGCAATGGATGTTAACCCACCAGAATTATTAGCTCATATACCGATGATATGTGAAGAAAAAGACATACCATTTGGATACGTAAAATCTCAAGAATTTTTAGGAAAAGAATCAGGTTTACCTGATGGTGTTAAAACAGCATCAATTGCTTTATTAGAAATACCAAAGTCATTTAATGATAAATTTGAAAATGTAATTGGTAAAATTAAGGATGCAAAAAATTGAGGTGTTAGAAAATGAGTGAAGAACTCGGTTGGCCTGCTGAAGTAGTAGAGATTGTTGCTAGGACAGGTATGACAGGAGAAGCAACTCAAGTAAAAGTTAGAGTTAATGATGCTCCAAATCCGAGAGATGTGGGTAGGATCATCACACGTAATGTAGTTGGAGCAATTAGAATTGGAGATATTCTAATGTTAAGAGACACAGGTCGTGAAGCAAGAAAATTAGGAGGGCGTTAAAATGCCTGAACAACGTATTTGTAATTTTTCAGGAGAAGAAATAGAGCCAGGTACTGGCTTAATGTTTATTCGAAAAGATGGGACTGTCCTTTGGTTTAAAAGTTCAAAAGCACGAAAAAACATGGTTAATTTAAATCGTAATCCAAGACGAGTAAAATGGACACGTCATTACGTGAAAGGCGGCATTAGATAAACAGATTTCTTTCGGATGTGAAATTAATGGAAACTACTTTTGTTATGATTAAACCCGATGGAGTTCAAAGAGGCTTAGTTGGAAATATTATCTCCCGTTTTGAAAGTAAGGGTTTGAGATTAGTTGGACTTAGAAGTTTTACACCTTCTGAAGAATTAGCTTCCAAACATTATGAGGTTCACAAAGATAGACCATTTTACCCAGGATTAATCAAATTTGTTACATCTTCACCTGTAGTTGCAATGGCTTGGTCGGGTAAGGATGCTATTTCAGTTGCTAGAAACCTAATTGGCCCAACTAATGGTAGAGAAGCAGCACCAGGGACGATACGTGGAGATTTAGGCATGGATATAGGATATAATTTGGTTCATGGAAGTGATGGTGTAGATACCGCATCATATGAATTGGGATTGTGGTTTCCAGAAGGAATCAATGAATGGGTACCTCATCGTGAGCGATGGGTTTACGAGAGTAGATGACGGCGCCTTAATTCGGGGGCTTCAGTTTTGACTGGCGAAAGTAATGTAAAACAGCGTCAACCAATTGTTGCGGTTTTAGGCCATGTTGATCATGGGAAAACGAGTATTTTAGATCATATTCGTTCTTTAGGAGTAGATTCCCAGTCATCCGTTATGGCTCGAGAGGCAGGAGGAATAACTCAACATATCGGGGCAACTGAAATACCATCAGATCTTTTAAATGAGGTATGTGGGAATTTACTTGGAGGTAAAACATTTAATTCTCCAGGATTATTATTTATAGATACACCCGGTCATCATTCATTTACTACATTAAGAAGTAGAGGTGGGGCATTAGCAGATATTGCAATATTAGTAATTGATATTTTAGAAGGTTGTCAACCTCAAACATTAGAATCGATTCGTATTTTAAAACAACAAAAAACACCTTTTGTTTTAGCATTAAATAAAATTGACAGAATTCATGGCTGGGAATGTAAATTTAATAGAAGCACAGCATTATCTTTGAAAAATCAATCTAAAGATTCACTTTCATTATTTGAACAAAAGTTTTGGGAACTTGTGGGTAATTTATCAGAACAAGGATTTAATGTAGATTTATATTCAAAAATAACAGATTTCACAGATACAATTGCTGCAGTTCCATGTTCTGCTAAAGAGGGAGAAGGAATCCAAGATTTACTCGCAATTACTGTTGGGTTAGCAGAAAGGTTTCTTAGTGAAAGGTTAAAAGATGTTCATGGTGAAGCAGAAGGAACAATACTTGAATTAAAAGATGAACAGGGATTAGGTAAAACACTTGATTTAATTCTCTATAAAGGTAAATTAACAAAAGGAGACGAAATATTACTTGTTTCTCAAGAAGGTCCCTTTTGGTCACATATTAAGGGTATGTTTTCACCAAGAGGGATGAGTGAAATGAGAGATGCAGGGGATCGATGGGATTCAGTAGAGACCGTTAGTGCCGCGGGCGGAATTAAGATTAATGGCCCTAATTTTGATAGGATTTTAGTTGGTACAACCTTACGCGTATTTTCTAAAGAGGACGCGATAACACTTCAAAAAGTACAAAAATTAACAACAAATATTGCACGTGCAAATGCAGATGGGAAAATGGAAAGAGTTGCAGATATGAAACAACAAAGATCAATAATCTTAGAAGATATATCTCAGGAAGCTTTTGAAAGGTTTAAATCAGCAAAAATGGAATCAAAAATTTCAGTACAATTAGAAGAAGAAGGAGTGGTAATTAAATCAGATACTTTAGGTGGTTTGGAAGCACTTGCTTTTGAGTTAGAAAAAATGGAAGTTCCAATTCGTTCAGCAACAATTGGAGAAGTTAAGAAAAAAGATATCAGGGCAGCTGAAATTTCATCAAACCCATTACATTGTGCTATTTTATCATTTAATACCAGTATTAGCAAAGAGGCAATAGATGCTTTAGAGAAAAGTAAAAACATTAAATTAATTGAAGGAAAAGTGATTTATCATATTTTGGAAAAATTTGAAGAATGGATGGAGATTAGACAAAGAGAATTAGCAGAATCTAAAAGAGAAGATTTAGTACATCCCGGGAAAATCAAATTATTAAAAGATCATGTTTTCCGTAGAAACAACCCCGCAGTAGTAGGAATTAGAGTATTAGGTGGAAGAATAAAAGTAGGGCAGCATTTATTAAAATTAGATGGTAAAAAGGTTGGACAAATCCGTTCAATAAGAATTGGTGAAGATTCTATGAAAGAAGCAGAAAATGGCCAAGAAGTTGCATTAGCAATTAAAGGAGTTACTATCGGAAGACAAGTTGATGAAGAAGATATACTTTTAGTAGATATTCCAAGTTCTCATGCTTCAAAATTACAACAAATGGATTTGAGTGCTTCTGAAAATCAAATTCTACAAGAATTAATTGAAATTCATCGAATTAGCGACCATTTTTGGGGAAGATAGGAAAATTATTGAATAAATTTATTGATGTATTGATACCGAAGGTTGAAGTATAAACATCTAAGCACGTTGTTTAGGTTAGTACCATGAGTGCAGGTTTTAGTGCATCCGCGGCAGGTGGTGATGCCCGGTCAAGAGAATTAATTAACACCGTGAGCAATATTTCACATCAATTGATGAATGAGGTAGGAAAAGTAATCATTGGAAAACAAGAGAATTTGCGTAGAGTTACAGTTGGAGTTCTTTCTAATGGTAATATGTTGTTAGAAGATTTTCCAGGGTTAGGAAAAACACTGCTTGCAAATACATTCGCGAAAGCACTTGGTTGTAAATTTAAACGTGTTCAATTCACTCCAGATTTATTGCCTTCAGATATTATGGGTACTTACATGTATGATCAAAAATCAGGTGAATTTAAATTAAGAGCAGGTCCATTATTTACTAACATTTTATTGGCTGACGAAATTAATCGTGCACCTCCTAAAACTCAAGCTGCGTTACTTGAAGCTATGGAAGAGAAACAAGTAACAATTGAAGGAATTACTCATAAATTACCAGCACCATTTGTTGTATTAGCAACTCAAAACCCCATTGAGCAAGAAGGAACATATCCGCTTCCAGAAGCTCAAATGGACAGATTTTTGATGAAAATGAGTATGGGATACCCAGAACGTGCTGAGGAAAAAGCAATTCTTGCACGTAGAAAAATTAGAGGAAAAGATGACCACGATGTTGTACAGGTTACTTCCCCTAAAAAAGTAGTAGCAATGCAAAAAGCACTTGAAACAGTGCATGTAGATCCTGCAATTCTATCTTATATCGTTGAATTAGTGCAAAGAACTCGTGAAGATCACCGTGTAATTACAGGTGCATCACCTCGTGCTAGTCAATCATTGTTTAAGACAGGCCGTGCAGCAGCTGCAATAGACGGAAGAGACTATGTTACTCCTGACGATATTAAAGGAATTACTTTACAAGTTGCAGCACATAGAATTGTTTTGAAACCAGAAGCAAAGATACGTGGAATTACAGGCATGCATATCCTTCGTAAGATACTTTCAGAAGTACCAGTACCAGTTATTCAGGCATAGAAATGAATTTTTTATATGCTATTGAGGGGGAATCTACAGCATGGATCCATATAAAATGGTAATTGCCGTAACAAATCAAAAAGGCGGATGTGCAAAAACTACAACTTCTGTTAATTTAGCTACAGTACTTGCAGAAGGAAATCGTAAATATGGAATTCCACAATCAAAGGTTTTGTTAATTGATTTAGATCCTCAAGGCAATGTTTCAACTAGTTTTGGGGTTGATAAAAGCCGCTTAAAAAAAACAGTTAGTGATGTTTTAATGAATGATCTTGGTGATGAATTACCATTAATGGAAGAATATATTATTCCTCCTGAAAAATTAACTGAAGCTATGCAAAGTGCTTGGACAATATCTAATTCTAGTTCGAAAATACCTAAATCATTGCAAGTAAACAATTTGTATTTACTACCTTCAAATATTCATTTATCAGGAGCAGATATTGAATTATCTACAAAAATTGGGCGTGAAACAAGGTTAAAAGAAGGGATTGCTCATATTATTAATGATTTTGATTATATTATTATAGATACACCACCAAGCCTTGGACTTTTGACAATTAATGCCTTAGCCGCTTCAAATTGGGTACTTACACCGGTTCAGGCAGAGTACTATGCTCTTGAAGGAATGAGTTTGTTAATGAATACGATTAAATTAGTTCAAAGAAGAATAAACCCAAATCTTAAATTATTTGGAATTGCTATGACTATGGTTTTACCTAAAAGTACACTTTCTAGAATGGTTTGTGATGAAATTGCAAGATTTTTCCCCAATCAAGTATTTAATACCGTGATTCAAAGATTAGTGAAAATCGCAGAAGCACCTTCAGAGGGTAGTCCTACTGTATTATTGCATAGGCCTGGAAATGATTCAAAAGGTAGAGGAAGTCATCAATATTGGACATTAGGAAAAGAAGCTCATCATAGAGTTGAGGAATTAAATCAAAAACATGGAATTACTAGAACAAGCCAATTTTTGTTAAATAGAGAATGATTTGGAATTTTCAAATTACCTAGTAAATCGACATAAAAGCGATATTCTAGGGCATCAAATTAAGTATGGTTAATTACCGAAAACGGTTGTTAATTATGACCGCGGAAGGAATGACATCGGTAAGTGTGAGTCTTGAGACTAGAAGACAATTAAATGAAATGCGTTCAATGATGGAATTTAAGAATATAGATTTACTTTTAGAACATTTATTGATGGAAAAAAGATTAAGCCGTTTAAGTGCAGAATCTAAACAATTAAAAGATCATTTAGAAAAACTTGAAGGCATTGATGTAAATACATTGATTGAAAAATTAGAATTATCTCCCTTTTGATTTGAGTGTGGAATTATGAAGTACCATCCTAGAACTTATATGATTACAGCACCGATGATAGTGAGGGGTCTATTTGATAGTAAAAGTCCTGAAGGTTTATTGTTAGAAAAAGCAGCATGTGGAAAAATCAGACTCGTAGCTAAACCGGTTGAATGGAATAAAGTTCTTTGGTTATTAGTCAATACATTCAAAGATAATGCAGGTAAACCACTTATTTTTGGAGCTAAATTAGGAGAAATACACAAGGCTTTACCAATCGAATTTAGGTAGAATTACTTATTCTTTTCAAGCCACTCTGCACCATACCATTTCCATTGATCCATAGTCCAACCATCAGGTAATCCAGAATCAGGAATTGGTGGCACTTCAGATGGTTCTGAGGGTGCTTCTTGAACTTCTTTCACTTCATTTGTTTCATCATCCCCCTTGTCGCTTTCATCATTAGCAACAGGGTCTGTTTTTACAACTTCATCATCATCATCAAAAGCAGCGTCCATTGCTTCTGAATTGACATTTAATTCATCTGCAGGATCATCACTCCAAGCAGAATCTTCAGAAAATGTTGAATCATATTCAAATCCTTCACCAGATTCAGTTGCCATTACTTCTTCATTTCCACTAGAGTCTTTTTCAATTTTTATTCTTTTACCCGTACTCATTGCTTTGAAGATTTGACCAACAACTAATATGGAAACTACAATAATTAAGAAACCAATACCACCAAATAAGGCAGCTTGTTTTATTGAAGCTTGCAATTTTTCTTGAGCAAGCTCTTCTTCTGATTTAATATTGTCTTCGGGAATTATACAATCTGAAGATAAATTATCACTTTGTTGTAATGCACATTTACCTTCTAAGGTAGAAAATTTATCATCATTATCATCATAATCAGAATTGCTACCAACACCATCGTTATCCGCATCTAACCATTCAGTATCATCTGTATTGAATTGATCAGTACTATCTGCAAAACCATCGAAATCAGAGTCTTTGCAACCAAAATAACTTGGTGTAAGCCATAAACCAGTTTCTTCACTATATTCTAGTGTTTTATTACTTGTGCCAAAATCTACAGGGCAATCATCTCCACCATTACCGTCAGGATTATCTCCAAAACCATCTCCGTCAATATCTCTCCATTGAGTGTTATCATTTGGAAATAAATCTGCATTAGTATTATCTTCACCATCTATTGGATTACTATATCCATCTCCATCAGCATCAGGACAACCATAACGATCAACACTAGAAGTTCCATATTGATCAGGACAATCATCAGGTTGTTGACCCTCAGAATTATCTCCATATCCATCATCGTCAGAATCTACCCATTGAGAATCTTCATCTGGAAAAGCATCTGAATTATCCCCATATCCATCATCATCAGAATCTTTCCATTCGTTAATGTTATTTGGGAAATCATCTCCATTATCTCCATATCCATCTTGGTCAGAATCTATACATTCAAATGGATCATCGATAAAATAATCAGGATTGTTTCCTTCTGAATCATCACCACATCCATCTCCATCTATATCTTGAGATTGTGTTGGATCATATGGAAATGCATCCTTTGTATCCGGAACACCATCGATATCAGAATCAAAATCTAATAAATGTACATTTTTATCACTAACAGCTAATAAACCACCATAAACTGTATCCGCAATTGCATTAACTCCTAATGGGTAAGCTAATTCATCATCACTAAGAACCATTGTTGCAGCATCCAAAAAGAATAATTTATTTTCAGTACCTAATATGAGAGTATTATCCATAGATAATAATGTTCCTGAAATTTCTTCAAATCCTAAATTAGTAGGATTAGTTCCTTGGCCAGATACACTTGTAGCAGTCCAAGTACTAGTGTCGTAAGAAATAATTTTCCGTCCTCCATTCTCAGAAATATAGAGTTGGCTTTGATCATCATTTGCTATTATAATATCGAAAGTACCAGAATATCCAGGAGTTAATGTATCTGTTAAAATCATATTATCATCAATATTAATATTATGAATAAATATTTCATCATCTCCTCCAGTAATTATGGAACCATCTTCTAAAACAAATACTGTTCCAATTTCATTAGAATGTTCATTTGTTTGTTTTTGCTCAGGTAAATTATTACCCAAATCATATTGAACAGCCCTTTTACTTGCTTCTAAAGCGATCCAAATGTGTGGGATATCTATAATTCCATCTACATTTGTATCAGCACCATCATTTGTATCCCATGCAAGATCTGCAATAGGGCTTCCTTGCCAAATAAATTGTAATTTTTCTCTATTAGGTCCTACATCTACAATTTGTGCTCCTGTTTCGTTTCCAACAGCGACTAAATTATATTCAGGAATATATGTGGCACAAGTAATATTGCCATTGGAATCAACTTCTAATTCCCAAGCAATTTCAAGTCCAGTAGAAGTTAGACTATACAAATTAATATTTCCGTTTTCACCAACATAAAGATAATTGTCTTCAGGTGTTTTCCACATTTTTATTGGTTTTGCATCTAAATTAAAAATAAGTTCTCCTGCATTAGTACATGGTAATTCTGCACAGTTATTAGCATCAGAACCAGAAAAGTCGGTTGCTTTCAAAGCAGTTACAATTGGTAAACATACTGAGGCCAATAATAGAAGAATAATGCAATACCCTACTCTACGCATGCTAAGAGCGAATGAGTTCTCATCTATGAATCAGACGGAACTAAGTTCACTTGTTATATTATTGCTAATTTAACATTATTCTTCTTCTAGTGTTTGTTTTGCAATTTCTTCTTTAGCAATCTCAGTAAGGGAAATAGTATCAGAAGCAGTGATATTATTTTCTGGTATTAATACATTATTTGCTGGCTTCATAACAGTTCCAGTAGGTTTCAGTACAGCTGCTTTAGATGGTTTTAGAGTTGTGGTTTTAGGTTTTAGTACTGATGACTCAACAGGTTTCAACATTGCAGATGATGGTTTTAATGTAGGAGTTTCTAATTTTTTCAAAGAACCAACATTTGCTTTCTTTATTACCTCTTCAATTACTTGTTCTCTTTCTTCAATTTCATTAGACAACATATCTATGATTTGATCAGCATCTTCTAAAGTTTCTTCAAGAACCTTTGCAATTTCAATTTCATCTTCTTCACTTATTTCTTCTAATTCTTCAGAAATCAATTCGGGAACTTTAAATTCACCGTCTGAACTTTCTTCATCTTCAGATTCTAATATTGGTGTAATTGTTGTGTGAATTGGTTTAGGCAGTATTGTTTCTCCAGGTATATCAGAAACTGAAATTGGTGATCTTACAGGTTTTAGTGTTGGTTTTTGAGCACTAATTGGTGCCCCACCAACAATAGGTGACGATTTAGGCAATTGACCGGCTAATTGCCCTCCCAAACCTTGTCCTAATCTTCCACCTAACAAACCACTTTGTTGTTGTAAAGGATCAACTTTATCTCCTGCAATTGCACCAAGCCATGCTTGACGTTTTGATAATAATGCATCATCACTTTGTAGTTGATCCATGACTTCTTGCGCTTCTTCAAGTTTTTCTTCTTCTCCACTAATTTCAGTTTCGAAATCATTTCGAATTTGTTCACGCATTTTATCTTCTGCCATTTCTCTAAATTTATCCATTTGCTCATTAAGCATTTTAAGCCTATCACGAATTTCTTCTCTTTTAATTCCAAGTTGAGACTCAATCTCTTTACGAATTTCTCCTTCCCTTCTTCGAACTTCAATAAGTGCTTTGTTGCGCATGATTTCTTCAAGTTTGAGTAATTGTTTTTCAAGATGTGTTGCAACTTCTTCCATTTTCCTTCCACGGAATTCTTCTAATCTTGCTTCCATTTCAACTTCTAACTCAAGACCGGTTTCTTCACGTAATAAATCAAGGTCTGTTTCTCTAGTAATACGTTCATTACGCATTTGAGCATCAATATCAGATAAGATGGATCTCTTGGTAGCATCTTCCCTAGCATTGTATTCAAGCTCCATCTTTTTAACCCAATCTTTACGTTTACTTTCGTAATTTTCAGACAGGGCATCTCTTAAGTGAGTTTCTTGTTCATATCTAAATTTAGATAATTCATTTTGCATTTCTGCTTCTTTAGATAATTTATATGATGTAAATTCATCTTCCAACTTTCTTTCCATTTCTGTTTTAATATGTGTTCTTAATTTCCCATCTATGTCATCAACATTTTGTTGGAACATTAAATCATAACGTTCTTGTAGTCTTGATTTACGTTCAGCAATCTTTTCTGAGTATGATTCACTTAATTCCCTTTCAATAAGTGTACGAAGCTCATCTTTTCTTCTTGCAAGTGCCATTTCTACATCTTCGCGCATTTCTTGTTCTAGTAAATTGGTTTGTTCTCTCATATCTGATTCAATTTCAGATTGAATTTGCATTGCAATTTCCTCTTCTAATTGACGCCCTCTTCTTGCATATTCTGCACGAAGTTGAGATTCTCTTTCTTCCATTCGTTGTTTTGCTTGTTGTTCAAGCCTAATTTTTATTGATGCCCTAAGTTGAGATTCACGTTCAGATAATCTATCTTGATGAAGACCCTCTAGCCTAACTTCTTCAGCTTCTATTTCAATATCAAATTGAGAGTCTAAATCCTTTCTAATTTGATCATTTAAAGCATTTGATTGTTCAAAGAATGCTTGATTAAACTCAATTTCTAATCTTTCTCTATGAAAATCCAACCTTTTTTGGTATTCATTTTTTAATTCTTTTTCCAATCTAGTATTTGTTTGATTTCTAAATTCCTCAAGCTTCCTTTCTTTTTCAGTTCTAATCTGATCAAATAACTGCCCTTGTTCACGAATAAGTCTTTGTTCAAATTTTTCTCGAATAATGTGTTCATTTTGTTGCATTGTTTCTTGTTGTAATTTTGTTAAATCTGCTTCCATTTCTCTTCTCCATTCGGATTCAAGTTGTTCGATGGTAAGCTGATGTTGTAAGTCGAGTTCCATTGCAACATTTTTCTTGATATGTTGCACTCTTTCATTTTGTTCTAATAATCTTAATCTCTTTTCCCTATTGATGTTAAGTTTGATATGTTGTTCTTGTCTTCTTCTTCCAGATTCTGTAACTGTGTGGGATATAGTTGCAGTGTTATTTCCTGTAATTGAATTTCTTAATGCAGCAAGATTTGGTTTCTTGCTTTCTATTCCATTTTGTTCCTTATCCATTACTGTTTCATTATTACTACTGCTAACGCTCAAGCGCATCCCACCGATAATCACACGCATTCTTATCATTATTAAACGAGGTAGGTAATAATTCTCTAGAGATAGTTAATTTTAAACTAAATATGATATGCCAAAATTTCACTTAACACTTGATTTTTATTTCACTTTCACAAGCAGGACATTTGAGTAATTTTTCTCCTGGTGTACGCTTAATTCTTAATTTCCTTTCACAATTAGGGCAACAAATTTCGCTTTTCATAACTTTTTTTGCTAGAGTAAATTTTTGTTCACAAGAGGAACATTTTAGTTTACACGGCCTTTTATCAATTCCAGCGATTAAAACTTTATCACAACCTGGACAAGCCACCCGTTCATTTCTCCAATCACTTTCTAATGAGGGTAATTTGACATTTACTTTAGCCGCACATGTTACACATTTAATTTCACCAGAACCTTCAGGCAATAAGGAATTACATTTAGGGCAATAAGTAGCAGGAACATCAACTTTTGATGCCAATGTAATATGCACATCTTCAATATTTTCATCATCCATTATAATCACCTTTAACGTCCTCTAGAAACGACTAAAATACCACCTGGAACAAATGTGAAGGGTAATTCTATCTCTAGACCTAATTCTTTTGAAATTGCATTTATTGCTGTTTTTGCATTTATTGCTTCCACCGCAGAGGAATTAATTGGAAGAAATTGAATTTCTCCCCCACCTTCAAGTAATTTTACAAGTTCCTTTGGTATTTTCCCTTTCCAACTTTCACTTGTTGTAGTAGATTTTTCTAATGTAATTATTGGGCTTTCAATAATTTCAGTAACTTTCCAATATTTTGCTCTACCTTGATCTCTGTGGTTTTCTACTAATCCTGCTTCTTGTAATTGCTTTAAATGGTGATAAAGATGGTATCTAGTAATTTTCAATTCCTTTTCTAATTCTACGGTTGCCATCTCTTCTTTCGTTCGTAAAATATTGTACATTGTGGCTCTAGTAGGGTGTGCTAAAGCAATTTGTTTGGGGTCTCCTCGAATCTTTGACATAACAACCGTGAACAGAGGTAAAAGTTTGAGATATATGAAATGGTCGCTACTGAACATTCTTCAACATTATTTGTATTACTTCTTTTGAATCGTCATAAAGTTCTTTGAAAATATTAATTATCACTGAAAATACGCTGAATTCACTAATTTTATCTTCATTAGAAACACTAGAATTCTTATCAAATTTATAAGCACCCAATTTCATTGCATTGAGAATTACTAAAAGTACAGAGAATTCATGTGCCAAAACATTAACCCATATTTTATCATTTGTCCCCGAAATAACCAAGAAAACTAACATTAATGTTAAAGAAATTGATATTATTAAATTTTGAAGAACAACTATTCTAGTTTTCTTTGACAATTCACATAGTGATGAAATGAGATCAGGTCTTTCAGAAGGAATCATTACATCAGCAGCATCAAGATTTAATTGTTCTTTATTTCCTACAGAAATTCCAACATCTGCTTTAGCCATGGCTGCGGCATCATTGAATCCATCTCCTGCCATAAGGGTGATATGGGTTGTAGAACGTTGATTAACCCACTCAACTTTTTGTTCAGGGGTTAAACCACCTCTACAAATATCTACAGAGATGCCTAAATCATTAGCGGTTTTATTTACAGATTCTTGATTATCTCCACTGAGTAATTCAACTTTAATTTTCTGTGCATGTAAATTTGAAATTAGTTTAGAGGAGTTTGGATTTAGAGAATCAGAAGCAAATCCAAAAGCGGCGATTGCATTTTTACCTTTTGTTAATATTGAAATCCCTGTTGCCTCAATTTTATCTAATTTCGTTAAAAGGTCTTTTGGAATGCTGAATCCCTGCTTTTCAATCCATTTTAAGTTTCCAATAGCTACATTTTCACCATTGTAATTTCCTGTTATGCCTCCATCCCCATCAATTAAATTTTGAATTTTGTAAGGGGTGATATTTTCTTCATTACTTTTATCGATTATAGCAGATGCATATGGGTGATTTGAAGATAATTCTAATCCAGCAGAGATCCCAATAATTGTTTTTATCTTAGAGCCTTTAGTTGAAACGATATCAGTTATTTGTGGTCGACCTTCTGTTAAGGTGCCAGTTTTATCTAGTAATGCAAGATTCACTTTAGCAATTCGTTCTAACACATCTCCTCCTTTGGCAACAACACCTTTACTTGAGGCCATTGAAATTGAAATTGAATGGGGAATGGGTGCACAAATCAATAAAGCGCAAGGACAAGCAGTAACCCATAATAATAAAATTATTTTGAATCTACTACCCTCTTCTATGATGGATTCAGGAAGTATTAATGCTACAAAAATTGATCCAAAAAGTACGAGTGGAACCCAAATAGATGTAAAAAGTTCTAGAATCGTATGTAATCTTGTGGGTGCTTCTTGATATTTTTTTGTTGTGTCAATTAATTCACTTAAGCGGGTATTTGAATCGGTTGCTGTAGTTTCTACTACTATTGGTCCCCGAGTTAGAATTAATCCTGCCTCAATAAAATCACCTTTAGTCAGCTTTATCGGCAAAGATTCCCCCGTTAGTGCAGATTTGTCAACTAAACCTTCACCTGAAATTATATTTCCATCGACAGGTATTATTTCTCCGGTTCTAATTTCTATGTGATCTCCATTATTTAGTAGTCCTACGGGAATCATTTCTGAACATTGATTATTATCAATAATATTTCCCGAATCTGATGCAATTTTTAGCGATTTAATTTTAACAATCTTTTTGAATTCTGATGCTTTTTGTATTAATCTTGCATCATTTGGAATTCTATTTAAACCACCTTGCATGGAATCTCTTGCTTTTCTTATTGCCGAATTTTCTAAATTATTAGCTAATGCAACTAAAACAATTATTAACAATGCTTCAAACCAAGCTTGTAGGAAAACAGCACCAAAAATGGCCATAGATACCAGAGTTTCAAAACTTAATTGCATCCGCTTCAAACTTTCAAATGACTTTTTCCTAAGTTGTTTAGAACCAATACAAATTATTGGTAGGGCAATTAGGTATTGTAAATGATATTCTAACGATTCAATATCTCCATTTTTATGTACGAAAAATTGAATAAAATATACAATTGGCAAAAATAAGAATCCAATCAGTCCATCAAATAATTGTTTTTGATCAGGACGTAAACCCCATTCGCCACCTTTAGGTTTTAATGAAGTATTTTGGCCAAAAACCTCGTTAATTGCTTTTTGAGATTCTTTTGTTAATTCCCCACTAATTTTTGTTGGCAATCTGACATATATTTTATCTTCTTCAATTCTACTTTCAAGTACGCCTGGTTGAAATTCAATTCTCTGCAGTAATTTATTTTCATTTAAGTTTAATTTTGCAAGAGTATTATTTGCTGAAGTTCCTACAAGTTCCCACCATTTGGCATTAGGTGCATACCCTAAATCACAAAGTATACTATTTACTTTAGAAATTGTTTGTAATTCAAGGTCGATTTCAAAAGTTACCAATGCAGTAGTAATTGATACTTCAGTGTTACTTATTCCCTTCAATGAGTTAAGTGATTTTGAAATTTTCACAGCACAATCAGGGCAATCAATTCCAAATACTTCCCATCCTACATTCCAAACCCCTCCTAATGAAGAAGATAAACTAGAATCAATTTCTTCGGAATTAATAATATTGGATGAGTTATTCCCATTTCGATTATTTTTATTATTGGAATTTAATACAAATGAAATTAAATATAGAATTATTGTGAGGGGTAAAAATACAAAAATTGCTGCTAAAAAGTAAATATATACTGAAATACCTGTTAGGGTCTCACCTCCTCCAAACCCTGTTCGTAAATATTCCACGTCATAATAAGATATTGCAGAACATAAACTGGTGAAAATTAATAATTTAAGGGAAACATTAGTCAGTTTATTCAAAAGGCCAGGGAAATCGATTTGATTAAATGTTTCTATTTCATCTTCTTTGGCCAAATTTATAACTTCATCAATATTCTTTTGTGTGTTTTCTTCAATTTTTTCAGAAACAATTATTTGTGTTGGATTAATCTCTTCTTCTTCTTCATCAAGAAATAAAAAATCATTACCTTCACTTGACTCTGACACATAACTCCGACTACAATCATATCATTAATAATTCTCTGTATTGATATTAATAATTGAAAAATATTTTACAATTAAAAAATTAATTTTGCAATTGGGTTTTTCAAATCAAATTAAAGGTGCCGAGGGCAGGATTCGAACCTGCGAACCGCTAGGGAGAGGATCTTGAATCCCCCGGAGTTGACCGCTTTCCTACCTCGGCAATATTCATTCTGCGGAGTTTAACACTTTTCAGCCTTGTCGTTTTAGAATGAATCATTCATAACCCGTCACGTTTTGTTATGGTTCGACAGGCATGGCTAACGACAACAAAGAGGAGTCGCAAATCGACGTTAGTTTAGCTAAGCAAATAGAAGAAGAGTTACATGCAATATTGAGGAGACAAATTAATCGTAGTGGGCCAGTGCCTTTACCAAGGAAAGATTTTTGGAATAAGATTTCAGACTTATGCAATTATCTCGAGGTCGAAGTTAATAGATTAGGTAAAGCAGAAGGTTGGAGTTTACGTACACAGGCAGCAGCCAAGCGCCAATCTAGTATTCGAAGAGCAACTTCAGAATTAGCTAGGAAACGTTTAGTATCCATGTTAGAACATTCTACGACTAATTTATTTACGGCAAACCCATTTCCTGGTGATGGAATGATTAAATCACAAGGAGTTGAATCCATGGATTGGGGCAAACATGATTCTAATGAAAGAGCATTTTATACTCAAGTAGAAGAATTAATCCGTAAATTTAAACATGATATTCAATGGGAAAATATACAATTTGGAGTTCTAGGAGATTTTGAGGAAGACACAATAAAAGTCGCAGTAGGAACAACGCAACTTGATGATTTCGTTAAAGAGGATATTACTGAAGACGGACAACCTGAATTATTATTTATTGAACCAGATGAAAATCAAGAGTACATTGACGAATTTGAAGATGATGAAGAAGAAAGGATTGCTAATGCTGAAAGTTATTCTGATGTATCAACAGAAGAATCAGTTGAAGACATAGACTTAGAGGTTGTTTCTGAATTTGAGTCACTAATGAGAATTAGAATAATTAAAGATGGAGACGAACCATTTATTGATTCAAAAGGTAATGAATTTAATTTATCAAATGGAGATATTCATCAACTTGATGAATCACTAGCAACAATGTTAATTCAATTAGAATTTGCTGAATTAGCAGAACTTTAGACAACACTTCTCATAGATAATTCAATACTTACAGAATCAGGAATTGGGATTCTTGCTATTTGTCTTAATGCAACTTCATCCTTATTTGTTGTTAATTTTACCTCTAGAAGTCTTTTATGAATTCTCATTTCCCAATGATCATATGTTTCACAACCTTCTCCATCTGGAGATTTTCTACAAGGAACTACTAACCTACGTGTTGGTAATGGAATTGGTCCTCTCATGGATACGCCAGCACTATCACATATATTTTTGATAAGTGAACACACTGTATCAACATCTTCGTGTTTTTCGCTAGTTAGTCTGATTACGGTGATACTGGCCATTTCCAAATCACCTTATACATCATTCAAAGATTATTTCTTTTGAATTGCTATACACATTCCAGCAGCTACAGTTTTACCCATATCTCTAATAGCAAATCTACATAATTCAGGGAAATCATCCTTAGTTTCAATTGCCATTGGTTTTGTAGGTTGGAACTTTACAGTTGCAGCATCACCAGTCTTCAAGAAAGATGGTGTTGAACCGTCTTTCAGATTCTTCATTAATTCAACAAATTTTACAGCAACTTGACTTGTATGGCAGTGGAAAACAGGAGTATATCCGACTGAGATCGCTTTTGGAATATCCATAATTTGAATATTTCCAACAAATGTCTCATCATGTCTTACATAAACAGGAGGTTTATCTCCGTATCCTGCAACATCTCCTCTTCTAATGTCAGTAGTTGAAAGTCCACGTACGTTAAATCCAACGTTATCTCCTGGTTGTGCTCTATCTACTATTGTGTGGTGCATTTCAATTGATTTAACTTCAGCACTCTTTTCACTTGGATTAAATACAACAGTTTTTCCAGAATTTAAAATTCCAGTTTCAACTTTACCTACAGGCACTGTACCAATACCACCAATTTTGTAAACATCTTGAATTGGTAATCTAAGAGGTTTATCTGATGGTTTTGGAGGCATTTGTACGCCATCAATTGCTTCAAATAATGTAGGTCCATCATACCATGGAGCCTTATCTGATTTGTTAAACACATTGTCTCCATCAAATGAAGAACATGGAATCATTGGAACATCTGCTGGGTTAAATCCAGCAACTTTCAACAAATCACTAACTTCTTTACATGTTTGTTTATACTTGTCTTCTGACCAGTCAACACCAGAAATATCCATTTTGTTAACATTAACAATTAATTGAGTTACACCTAATACACGTGCTAAGAAAGCATGCTCTTTTGTTTGAGCATTTACACCATCGTTAGCCGCACATAAAAGTACTGCAGCATCAGCTTGTGAAGCACCAGTGATCATGTTCTTAACGAAATCTCTGTGGCCTGGAGCATCAATTACAGTCCAGTAGTAGTTTGGAGTAAAGAATTCTTTGTGTGCAACATCGATTGTAATTCCACGTTCACGTTCTTCTTTTAGTCCATCCATTACATAAGCAAGTCCGAAACCAGCTTTACCAGCTTCAGCAGCAAGTTTTTCGTTCTTTTCTATTACATGCCCTTCAATATGTCCGGAATCAAGTAGTAGACGTCCTACTGTTGTTGATTTTCCATGGTCAACATGACCAATAAATACTATATTCAGGTGTTCTTTGCTTTTATCTTCCCATTGTGAAGCCATCTTTTATCACTCCTTAGCAAGCAGTCCGACCATAAACCTATATATGAAAGAAACTGATTGTTAATTTGATATAATACCAATCATTTGAAAGTTAGAAGAATTCTGAATTTTTTAACATTTGCCTCATTTTGTTCAGTATTTACTACATTTACTGTCCATGGCCCAGGGTAATATTTCTGTACATGGTAACTTCCAGAAATCTGTGAATAAACACAAAAATCGTTTTCTTCATCACAGTCAAAACTTGAATGTCCCGTTCTTTGTTCAGGAGCGATACTTGATGTATTCCAATCCTTTTCTTTTGTTTTATTATACACATAAATGTCTATGTTTTGATCTGCAGCCAAATCTCCGAACCCAGAACCATCAGGATCTTTCTTCTCATAAGTCAATTGAAACTCAGCTCTTTTTAATCTATTTACTGATGGAGACTCCTCATAAACAGTGGTAAATTCAAATTCCCTTGAAGGATTTGAACCAGAGGTATTTCTATCAACTATGAAATCATTCCATTCCCCTACATAATTTATGTATACAGTTACTTCATCTTTATCCGTTAACCCTTGGTCATCAGTTACAGTTAACTGAACTTCCCATTTTCCAGGAGTTTTATCTTTCCAAGAATAAGTTTCACCAGTAGCATCAACATCATTGGTGGAATCTCCATCTCCATCATTATCATAGTTGACATTTAAATCCCATTCATATTTGGATAAATAATGATTCGGGTCATCATGATCGCTAGCAGAACCATCCAGTAGAACATCAATTGTAGCATCTACTTCTCTATCTCCTATATCATTCTCTTCACAAATAAAATAAAGATAAAATTCCTTTGAAGAATCTGAAGTTTCCTCCCCATCGCAATCCTCAATTCCCATTCTTGAACCCGCATCTGCTTCTGGTCGAATGGAATCTTTAGGAATTACTTCAACTTCTTTTGTCATTGTTTGACTAAATTGTCCATCTTCTACTGTTAATGTAACAATATATGTTCCTTCTACAGCATATTCCCAAGTAACTTCACTACCAGATTCTTCTCTTTGGATACCATCACTATCATCGAAATCCCACATATATACAAGAACATCTCCATCTCTGTCAATTGTTGCACTTGCATCAAATGTTATCGTTTCATCTGCCTTAATGGCACCAGAAGGGCTTATTTTCATTGAAATTTCGGGAGGTTGATTTGATGCAAATGTTTCAGTGCACCCAGAAAATGCAATACTACATATTGACAAAATAATAAACAAAGATATGGCCTTTCTTTCCATTCTAATCATGCTCCTCTAAAAACACATCACACAATAAACCTACGATTAGTTGATTATAGTTGAATAGATTTAATTTCCAAAAACTCTTCCAAACCTTCTGATCCTAATTCTCTTCCATTTCCAGACATTTTGTAACCTCCAAAAGGAGCATTGATATTGAAATGACCCCCATTAATACTAACTTGTCCAGTCCTCATTCCCTTTGCAAAGTTGATGGCTTTTTCCTGACTTGCAGACCAAACAGCACCAGAAAGGCCGTAAATAGAATCATTTGCTAAAATAAGAGCATCATCTTCAGAATCATAAGTAGTTATTACAAGAACAGGCCCAAATATTTCTTCTTTCCAAATTGTCATTTCAGGAGTAACATCTGCAAAAACTGTTGGTTTTACAAAGAACCCAGAATTTAGATGTTCTGGCATTCCAATTCCTCCAGATATTAATGTTGCACCTTCTTCAATCCCAGTTTGAATATAATTAGTTACACTGTTTTGTTGTTTTAAACTCACCATTGGACCACAACGTGTAGTTTCATCTAACGGGTCACCTACAGTATAACGTTCAATTCTATTTGCAATATTATTGCATATTTCTTCTTTCATTTCTGATGGAATAATTAGTCTTGTTAGTGCAGAACATGTTTGTCCTGAATTTTGGAAGCAACCACTTATTGCCATTTTTGCGACTAATTCAGGGTCAGCATCTTTTAGTGCAACATTAGCACTTTTCCCACCTAACTCTAATGTAACTCGTTTTATTGTTGGTGCAGATGCTTGACTAACATTAATGCCTGCATTAGTGGAACCTGTGAATGAAACCATATCTATATCTGGATGTCCCGCCATATATTCTCCAATTTCTACTCCATGTCCACTAACTAGATTAAAAACACCATTAGGTAGGTCGAGATCATGAATAATTTCAGCAAGTAAAAAAGCATTTAATGGTGCTTCTTTACTTGGCTTAAGTATCATTGTACATCCTGCTGCTAATGCAGGAGCAACTTTCCCAATTATCTGATGAAGCGGAAAATTCCAAGGTGTTATGAAGGCACAAACTCCTATTGGTTCTTTAACAATAAGTGAATTACGAACTTCAGCTTCCCATTCAAATGTTTCTAATATTTTTGCATAAGAACGAGTTACTACCCTTGGAGTTCCAACCATTGCCATGCGACTGTATCCAATTGGAGTACCTACTTCAGCGGTAATCGTTTGTGCTAAATCTTCTGTTTTTTCTTTAATTGCAGCAGATAATTGATTTAGAATTTCCATTCGTTTTTCATATGAGGTAGTACTCCAAGAAGGAAATGCCGCTTTTGCTGCTATGACTGCAGCATTCACATCATCTTGACTACCAACTGGAACTGAACCTATAATTTTCTCATTTGCAGGGTTTACAACTTCAATGATTCCGTTGCCCGTGGCTTTAACCCATTCACCATTGATGTACAATTTTTCATATATCTGCATATTAAGGGCGAGCATGCTTGATTATTTGAGTCTCACTAAATATAATGAATTAAATAATTTCCAAAATTTTTTCTAGTGGCCTACCAATTATTGCGGTATTTGTAGTGGTAAGCAAAGGTCTTTCCATTAATTTTGGATTATTTGCTAATAATTTTGCAACAATTTTTTTTTCAGTTAGAGATTCTAAATTTATTTCCAATTCTTTGAAAAGTTTTTCTTTAATTCTAACCAGAGATTTTGGTTTAGTTGAAAGATTATTTAGTATATCTTCTAACTCATTTTCTTTTAATGGATTAACAAGATATAATATTGTTTCAAAAGAGATTTTATGGTCTTCAAGTAATTTTTTTGCTTGTCTTGATTTTGAACAGCGTGGATTGTGATATAATTTATATTGCATATTTTCACCATTAGAAGGGTGCAGGTTCAAGGATCTTTTGACCCCCCATATATGATTGTAAAACCTCAGGAATATTTATTCTCCCATCTTCTAATTGATTTTGTTCCATAATAGCCACTAGAGCCCTACTTGTGGCAACAGCAGTCGAATTTAATGTATGTACTGCGGAGTTCCCATCTGCGGTTCTGTATCTCATTCTTAATCTATTAGCTTGATAATCAGTACAATTTGAACAAGATACAATTTCTTTGTATTCTTTAGGTCCAGGTAGCCATGCTTCCAAATCATATTTTCTACTAGCTACAGTTCCCATGTCGCCAGTACAAATATTTACAACACGATAATGAATTCCTAATGCATTCCATAGTTCAATACAATTTTCCAACATACTTTCATGATGATCCCAAGAGTCATCGGGAAGACTGATGATAATTTGTTCAATTTTTGTAAATTGATGAACTCGCCAAATCCCTTTGTCTGCTTGTCCATGAGCACCTACTTCACGTCTAAAACAAGGAGAAACACCAACTAATTTTATTGGAAGTAAACTTGGTTCAATTATTTCATCCATGTACATTGCAGTTAACGGATGTTCGCTTGTAGCAATCATATAATATCCATCAGGCTCAACTCCATACATTACAGTTTCAAAATCTCCTAAATCAGTAACGCCTTCATACGCTTTACGATTCATCATAGTTGGAGGGTGCATTAATGTGAAATCCTTCTTCATCATAAAATCGACAGAATATGATTGTAATGCCATTTCTAACCTTGCAAGGTCGCCTTTAAGAAAATAAAATCTACTACCTGTAATTTTTGCTGCTCTAGGAAGTTCAGCCCAATTATTCATTTCTAATAATTCGTTATGTGTTCGAGGTTCAAATGGAAAATTTGGTTTTTTTCCAAACTCTGAATGTAGAGAATTTCCCTCCTCGTCATCTCCTCTTGGCACAGATTTATGAAGAATATTGGGAATACTCATTCTTATAGCATCCCTTTTTTCTTTTAGGTTATTTGCTAATTTGTCATATTCTTCAATTTGGTTTCCTAAATCTTTTACATCATCAAGAAGTGACTTCATTTTTTCATTATTTCCTGATTTTTTAGCATCAGAAATTAATTTCGCAGAATCATTTCTTTTTTTTCTAGCCACATTTTGTTCATAGACGGCTTTTCTCCATTCTTCGTCTAATGTGATAACTTCATTGATTTTATCATGAGGCAAACCACGTTTATCATGATCTTCTTTAATGACATTTGCATGATCTCTGAAGTCGCTAATATCTAACATGCTATGACTATCCGAAACAGCCTTTTGGCTTCAAACCTACGCAAGATTAGTTTATCAAAATGAAATATTAAATTCTAATGCACTAATTCCAAGAAGAATTAATGTAGATATTAAATAACCAAGAATTGCACCACTATTTAGTAATGGCAAACCAGCTTGAGGCCTTCCTAATGCCACATAGCCCATTAATAGAAAATATCCACACAAACCACCAATCATTGTCATTAATCCAATCCACATTGTTGCATCAATCCCTAAAACAAATGTGCCGTGAGGTAACCAAGTAATTGCTGAAATTACTAATATGCCAGGGAAAATAACGTCACCTAATCCCATAAACATTGCATCTTTTCCTTTTTCCCTTTTCTTTTCAAATGATTTTTTAATTGGGCCTTCTTCTATATTTTCAGTGTAAATTTCAGAACGTTCTCTATCCCTCATAGTGTCTTTTTCATCAAGGAATGAGTAATTTTTTTCCTGAGGAGCAACCAATAAGATTGGTAATTTTAAATTAACCATAGTATCAGCTAAATCAAGCATATGTTTTGATTTGTATACAGCCCAAGCATCATAAATTGCTGCAACAACCATAAAAATAATAATTAACCAAGGAACGAATGAAATCCCTAACATTGCAATGACTCCTGCTCCTACAAGAATACCAACAGAATTTACAACATACCATTCAGGCCTTATGAATAAAATTATCATTAATAATACCGATAAACAAAAACCAATTAATGCAGCCCATTCATTTACAAGTTTAAATTGATTTTCACTAATATTTACATGCTGCCATTTATTATCCATTTGTATAAAAACGACGGAATCTACAGAATTTATTGAAGAATTTGATAAAACCAACTCACTATCATTTTCAAGATCAACAGTCATATTTATTTGTTCAATTAAATTGCTACTTCTAAACATTCTAAAGTTGTTTGAATCAAGAACAAACAATTCATCTTGAGCATAATTGTTGAAATTTGCAAGCAATACTGATCTTATTGATCCATTAAAAAACCCATTATCTAAATGCATTCTAGTTTCTTTAATTGGAGTAGAATTGGTTTCTAAATCAACATTCCATGCAGTTAAATTACCTTTATTATCCCCTATTACCAATAATTTTTGTTCAATCTCAGAATCTTGCCATAAAGATGAACCCAATGTTGAAGTAGTAATTTTTGTTGAATATAATTCTTCAAATGAAATAGTAAAATTTTGACTATCAGTTGGTAGATTCAAAAGCGCAACCCTATTTTCAGTAACCCAAATTAATTGATTATTTGATGTACTCCAAATATTAATTGTTTCTTCATTCTTGATAAAATCAGGGATTTCATAAGTTTGATTATTGTCCATATTATTTAGTGTGTCATTAGAGGAAATATACCAATCTATATCATTTACTGTAAACCCAAAAGAGCAATCTATATCATCATTCAAATCTTCTGAAATATCAAAGCCTTGATCAAGTTTTAACCATTGACTTCCATCACAAACAATCATTCCATTATTAAACATTGAAAAAGTAAAATTCATTTCATTTGAATAAAAAACAACTCCTTGATGAAGTAAATTTAATGGCCCTAAGCCCTCTTCATTATAGGCATTAGAAAAGGAATAAAATGCATGTCCCTTGAAATCTCCAGTTGTTTTATTAACAAGTTTTTGTGAAGCAAAAAACCCATCTTCATATTGAGAAATTATTTCAAATGGAGTATCAGTACTTTCAAAGTTTAATGGTTCAGTAGGTGTTGAAATAACAAGATTTGTCAAAGGTATTGTAGAGTAACATAGAGCAATAAAAAGAATACCTAAAATTCCATATTTTATTATCCAATCTTTTTTCCATTTTGCTAAAAATATTATTGCTGCAGTAAAAACTAAAATCATCACAAATTCAAGTAAAATATTTCTAGCTTGGCTTGCACCTGCTTCACCAAATGCTCTAAATTCTGGTTTATCATAAAAAGGTTGAATTATTATTCCAATTAATATTGTAACTACAAACATTATGGCCATTCCAAGCATTGATTGCCATTGTTCTCTCATGGCCCCTAACATTTCTTTTATTTGCGCAGTAGGGCGTATAGAATCTCCCTCCATGGCTATGCTTTAGCAGTCTCCTCTATCAGTCTGCCTAAATTATCACATTATAATTGTCAGAAACCTCAATACACCGATTGTATTGGATGGTATGTAAGTGAATGAGTGCTATTGAATGGTTGGAATCATTGCGCCAGCAAGGAATGAAACTTGGATTAGAAAATACAAGTGAATTACTTTTAAGATTAGATAACCCCCAAAATAAATTTCCTTCAATTCATGTTGCTGGAAGTAATGGCAAAGGAACGATTTGTTCTATTTTAGCTAACACATTCACATTAAATGACATAAAAACAGGGTTATTCACATCACCTCATCTATGTAAGATAGAAGAAAGGATAAGAATAAATGGAAAACAAATTTCATACGTAGATTTTATTATGAATGTCGAAAAATTAAATTCAGTTTGTCAAATAGAGCCAAAAATAATACCCACCTATTATGAAGCAACTTTTCTTATTGCAATGAGTTATTTTGCTTCATCAAAAATAGAGAGAGCTATTATTGAAACAGGACTAGGGGGAAGGTTGGATGCTACTAGATTAGTTAATGCGGATTGTTGTATATTAACACAGATATCGTTAGAGCATACAGAAATACTTGGAGATACATTAGAAGATATTGCAATGGAAAAAGCGGCTATTGCTAGGGAGGGAGTTCCATTAATTTCTATATGGAATAATGATGAAAAAGTACGTAATAAGATTTTGGAATCAGTTAGTTCTCCAGAATTAATTGAATGGTATAAGATAAAAACAAATCAAGATATGAAAGAAGAAGCAATCGGATTAGGAAATTTAGCATTATCAAAAATGAAACTTCCAATTGAATGTGAAGAGGGAGCAAAGGTTACTTTTTGGCCTGGACGTATGCAAAAAATTGAATTTTTTAACAAATCGGATATTTTACTTGATTGTGCCCATAATCCAAGTGGGATGTCTAGAGCGATTGATGAAATATTTAACAATCATAAAGATGTTAATCAGATACTCTTTGGATGCACCAAACAAACAAATCTAGATCTTTTTTTACAACCATTAATCCATTACGTTAAACACTCTAAAATTGATAAAATAATTTTAACTGAACCAGAAGGAGGGCGTACAGATGCAGTATCTACAACAATCTTATTTCAAAAATTATCTTTCAATTTACCAAATATCACATTTGAAGAAAAACCAAATCCTATTGAAGCAATGGAAAAGGGGCATTCAAAGACAAATAATGGCACTTTACTATGTATTGGTAGCCTTTATTTAATTGGAAACATCTTAAAAATATTGGAATTAGATAGTAGAGAATCTATGAAAATTTTCCGAAAGTAAAAATTAGGCAGTTAACTTACGAGGGACGGTGAGGGAATAATGAAATGGGATTTACGTTTTTTAAAACTCGCCCAACATATTTCAGATTGGAGCAAAGATCCTTCAACAAAAGTAGGATGTATTATCGTTGGAGAAGATAGAGAGATTCGTTCAACTGGATTTAATGGGTTTCCAAGAGGAATAGAAGATACAGAAGAGAGACTAAATGAGCGTTCAAAAAAATATCCTTTGATTTGTCATGCAGAAGAAAATGCAATAATGCATGCTGCAAGGATTGGGGTATCATTGAAAGATTGTATTGCGTATGTTACATGGCCACCATGTAATAGATGCTCAAGGTCTCTTATTCAAGCAGGAATAAATAAAATTGTAATTCCTGGAGGAGTTGAGATTCCTGAAAGATGGAATGATGAATTTGATTTATCAAAATCAATGTTAGAGGAAGCAGGCGTAGAATTATTAATAATTTGAGAATTAATTATAAATTTATATCAGATTATGTTAAGGCATACTGCCTCTTGAGCATGTTGAGTCGAATGTCTAAGAAGAGGAAATTTAGTTTGCGAGAAAGGGCTGCAAAGAAATGGGAATCACTTAGAGAACATCATTTAACAATAATGACTACTGTTTTTATGGTATCACTTGTAATGATGTTATTTACATTGGTTTTTGTAATGACTGGAAAATATTCTGATTTAACACCAGAAATGAATGCTTTAGCTTGGCTTTCAGGATTAATTGGTTTGATTATTGCAATATTTTTATGGCCAGAATTCTTCTATTTGCGTGGAAGATATAATTATCTAAGAGCCTTTTTACAAATCAGTTCACCTTCTGAATTAAGAAAAGATATGGCAGAGGCTCAAGATGCAGCAAAAACATTAGGTGACCGTTATCAAGACAAATTACAAGAATATCTTCTTGAGAAAGGCATTAGAATGAAGCGGAAGTCGAAGTCGAAGTGAGGGATTTTCTTGAGAGCATGGCCATTGCTTAAGGAATTAATACTTGCAACTAGTATAATTTTACTTTTATTATTTGCGATGTATTCTGCTACAGGAAATTCACCACCAGTTGTTGTAGTTGAATCAGATTCAATGATGCATGATCCTAATGGCCAAATAGGTGCTATTGATGCTGGGGATTTGATTTTGGTTCATTCACCAACCAGTAGAAAGATAATTACATATGCCGAGGCTTTAGAATTGTCTTCCGATTCAAAAAGTTATGAAAGTCATGGATTACCTGGAGATGTAATTGTATATGATAAAAATGGAGAAGATAAAACACCAATTATTCACCGTGCAATTTTATTTGCCAGAGGTAATTTCACAGAAACACCAGATAGAATAAACAATAATTGTGTTAATGGTAGTTATGATGAATTTTTAATTGATAAAAGAGATACTCAAATAGGATCTTGTATCTTAACATGGGATGTTGCTGGAACAAATATTCGGAATTCTACAAAAATTAGTTGGGATTTTACTACGTATCGTTGTGATTTAACAGACAATGGTGCACATGCCCAATACCTTAGAATAATAGATTGGGTACCTAATCATGAAGGATATTTAACTTTAGGAGATAATAATAATTGTAATGTAGATCAAGGAGGAACTGCAACAAATAATACAACAGGAGGAGGATTAAGTGATGCTTCTGGAAAACGAGTTCAGTCAGTATCAAAGGAATGGGTAGAAGGGATTGCAGGTGCAGAAATTCCATGGTTTGGTTCTGTAAAATTGATGACTTTGGGGGCAACCTCAGATTCTTCACCAGGAACAATGTATATTCCCTCTAAAACATGGATTTCTTTAACTATGACAATAATAACGCTACTTATGTTGCCGGTGATTATGGAACCAATAGTAAACAGGTTTTTAGAAAAGTCACCTGAAATGATTTCACACTCAAATGAATCTGTAAAAACAAATAGTGATGATATAAGAGAATCAGAGTAGTTCTTCTTTGATTTCTTTTCCTGCTAATTTGTCTTGAGTATTTTCCAATTTCCGTTCTAATTTTTCTAAATCATTTTTAATTGAATCTAAATTTAATTGTTCGAATTTTGAAATTATTGCTTGTTTCTCTCTTCTTAAACTGGAGAATCTTGAACGTAAACTATCGGTAGATTGTCTGGAGTTAATTTCGACTACCCAAGATTCTAAAATTTCTATGAATTCACCAATTTCTCCACCATTATCTGTAAAGTATATTTCTTGATCTTCAGAAATCTTCAATAAAATTTGTTCTGAATTTATTGAATGTGATTTAATACTTCCAATTACGTAATCTGTAGGGGAGATATAGATTCTTTGTTCTAGAAGATACCCAACCCCATCTTCTTCTACATCATACATACTCATTGTGATTAATGCAAGATTATTTTCGAATTTCACTAAATATTCTGCAAAGCCATCTTCTAAATGCCATAATTCAATTTGATTAGGGATTTCTCCAATTTCATCAAGACATAGTTGTTCGAGCATTTCAGTATGCATTGTATTGCTGAAAAGATAATACACACATAATATCATCGGAAATAATTGGTACAATACTTTACTTCAAGAGTGAGAACCTTAACGGGGGAGCATGGCCAATGAGTGGTTAGAGATCAATGCCAATGATTTTTTATTTCCACTTCTAGTATTTTCATTTGCTGTTTGGTTAGTAATTTTATCAAAAATGCAACGAAGTGGGTATTTAGATAAATTAAATGCTACAAAAGCATTAGGTTTTATCTTGATGTTAAGAACCCAAAGAGGAATTCGTGTTTTGGAACGAGTATCAAAACCTCGTAAATTTTGGCGTATATATGGAGAAATTTCTTTGTGGGTATGTAGAGTTTCAATGTTTTTTATTATTATTATGTTATTACTTGTAATTATTATATTTATTTTAACAGGTCCAACAAAAGATCCAATGCCATTATCTACAATGATTGCAGTTCCCGGATTAAATCCTGTAATTCCCTTAGGTTGGGGTATTTTTGCATTTATTATTTCACTAGTAATACATGAATTTGGACATGGATTACAAGCAAGAGCTCACGGCATGCGCCTTCGAAGTTTTGGATTGTTACTATTAGGTCCATTGCCTTTAGGAGCCTTTGCAGAACCAGAGTATGATGAATTAACTAGAGCACCAAGAAAAGAACGTCAAAGAATGTTTGCAGCAGGTCCTTCAACAAACATATTTTTGGCAATTATTTGCTTCTTTATTATTGTTTTATCTGCAAATCAATTTACAGCAATTAATCAGGGAATGCATGCACAAGGAATTGTTCAACATGAGCAATCAGGCGCTGAATCGGCTGGATTAAATGCTTATGATATTATTACTAAAATAGATAATAATTACATTCCAGACAAGCAATCTTTTGAAAATGTTATGGGCAATTATTCTGCAGGAGATAATGTTACATTAACTGTAATACCTATGAATAATACTAATGAACTTATAATAATTAATGTTACTTTAGGAGATGCTTATGAATATAATTATTATAATTGGAATTCATCCTCTGGAAAAGATCTTAATAATGATGGAATAGTTGGAAAAGAAGATTTTGAAAAATATTTAGAAGATAATCGAGAATTTTTTGAGCAAATAAATCTAATGGTTGAACCTGGAGATGCATTTTTAGGAGTTAGTGGACTTGTTAGTAGTACTAATGGAGTAGACAAGTTGGCTGGACCATTTTCACCAAATAACTCAGGAACAGTAATTGGAAAAACAGTTTCTGTACCCTTTCATTTCCTTTCTTTGTTAACAGCACCATTTGAAAATAAAGGAACAGCAATCAATCCTTTTGAAGAAAAAATGTTAATTGCTGAGGGAAATGGATTTAGTGGCATTTTAGGTACTACGATTATGATATTGATTATCGAATCATGTTTTTGGTTATTATGGGTAAATATTTTGTTAGGATTAACAAATTTAATTCCAATTTTACCTTTTGATGGTGGGCACATGTTTAAGGATATGATGCATGGAACAATTGAGAATATAAATAAAATTAGAAAATCATTAGGGTTTAAAAAATGGCACCCATTAAGTGTAGAAAATTTTGTCAAGAAGGTTTCTGGATGGAGTTCATTAGGCTTATTTTTCATGTTAATTCTAATGATTGTGTTACCATATGTGGTAACGTAGTATTTATTGAATTTAATTCATCAACCTTGTCTCTATCCCTACATAGAAATGCAAGAAATTTATGTAATGGAAGACCTTTATCCCAATCAATCATTGGGTTTCCTTGATTAGAAAGAGGTAGTTTCGGAATCCTTCTAGCAAGTATTGCTAACTTTCCTTTCAAGTTATTTGTTTCTACTCTGAAAAATCTCCAAGAATCTCCCCGAACACCTTTTAATCGATGAGCATATAGTGGCATTAATCCAGTTTTTTCACCTTCCTTTAACATTGAATTATATTGTATTTTAGTTCTACCTGACAAATATAATTTTTTAGACTTTGTCGATTTTACTTCTATTGGAAAACTAATATCTCCTCTTAAAGCAACTAAGTCTCCACTTCCTTCCATACCACTTCCAGCAGCTCTTACAACTAAGAAAGGACGATTCATCACCATCATAATTTGTGTTTTTTCTAAAGGAGTACAACTACGAGTAATTGAATTAATACTTTTTTCATCTCCACTTAGTACACGCCGCAATTCTCTTTCATATGAGCTAGACATGTATGTGTCGATTTTGGCGAGCGTACTTGAGGTTTCTTGTCCTAATCTTTATTTTTATGTTAAATTAGAGTATTTAATTAATTTTCAATGAGATTAAAGAACTTTCAGTAAAAAATCAGTTCCTAATTTTAAAGAATGTTTTCTTGCTTCGGGTTCCCCTCCAAAATGTGCACCAATATTTTTTGCGTAATGAAAAGCAGCCAAACGCTCAGCAGGTTCATTAAGTGGTAAAATTAATCCAGGTTCTGCTTCAGCCCAAAGATCACCTTTTTTATCAATTGTAACAGTTCTATGGTCAAGTCTAATTGCATCTTGAGCCCAAATTACAGGTTCAGCAGAATCAAAGGAATGATGTGCATTTTGATAAATATGAACGTCAATATTGACACCATGTGGTCGAGTAATTTCCATAAAATCGGTTACAAATTTTAGTGGAGTATAATCATCAGAATCACCATGTAAAACAAGTATTGGAGAATCAGACCAACGTTGAATCTCTGGCCGCATATGTGCTGCTGGATAAATCGGCAAATGAGCTGCAAAACTATTATTTTCTAGAGATAGTGCTTCAATAATAGGTAACCATGCCGAATATAACGAAACTGTACCTCCTAAACTCCAACCTGCTACAGCAATTCTTTCACCATCTATACGCGGATGAGTTTTCAATAAATCAAGTGCTGCAAAAGCATCAGAAAGCATCATTGCATGTGTAACCATCATTTGATCTGTAACAATACTTTGAACATTTCGAGATTCAAAACAATCCAGACGAAATACAGCTATTCCTGCTTCTAACCAGTAATTAATATGATCTAAATGATGAGCACGCCAACCTAAACTACCATGACATGCAACAACACAAGCCAAAACATCATCAGTGTTAGAAGGCAAAAAAAGATGACCGGAGACAGGATGTTTTGGGACATCATTCATTTTTAGGAGTATCTGATGAACTTCAAAGGGGCTGGATGACATAAAAGTAACATCACCAATTCTCCCATCAGAAAGATCTGTTACGACATCATTCATTGTCATGGCCCCAACAAGATTTGTAAAGCATCCTTAAACCATCCCTTTGCAATTGCAAGAATAACAGATAATAGGAGAAATAAACCGATAAATATCTTCAATCATAATTATTACCAAAATTGTGGAAGTGTATAGTAAATATCAAATTTAATTATTCATCAGTCGTATCTCTTCCAGGAAGTTGATCTTCTGTTTCCCTGTAAACAGTACGCATAGCATCGATGAAATTTTTATTTCGTACAATCATGTGATATTCTTCAATATTGCATTCTTCACTAGTTAACCATTCAAGTATAAGTCGAAATGTTAATTTTGCACCTTCCCTATGGGGATAAGAAAAAATATCCATTGAGAAAGGAGCAGCTGCAACAACCTTAACGTCCTTTTTTTCCATAATTGCAGCAAACATGGATTCATAAGTTGTAGGTAATAAATCTCTTCTTTTTTCATCTTGAACTGGTCTTCTACAATCAGGACTTACAACATGTAAAAGATACTTTGAAGAAAGGTTGTATGATTTATTGAATATTACTGTTGAAACAGGACAAGGTGGCAAATTTAATTTTCTTTGCCCCACAGAAATAGCTTTACATGCTTCTCTTAATTCTTCACCTGCAACATCGTAGACGCTAGCATCAATTCCCTCTCTTCCAGATAACCTATTATCTGAGGGTGTAGCAATTAAATCAGCTTCGTGTTTTGATAAATCTCCATAGAATACTTTTAGAAT
>Ga0066862_10000052_pt1 | contig 39230 bp, 29 predicted proteins | sample ETN02SmetaG_FD_66431 | JGI IMG/M metagenome (GOLD analysis project Ga0066862, IMG submission 66431) | Marine microbial and viral communities from oxygen minimum zone, Eastern Pacific Ocean - ETNP2014F10-02SV255 | ecosystem: Environmental > Aquatic > Marine > Oceanic ... | reverse complement strand
TGGGCTCATCCTTATTCAGTCTATGACGAGTTAGATTGGACTCCCTCAGTAGAACGTTCATCGGTGAAAGGAGCAGATTGTTACGACCGCTATCGTGTTCGTGTTGAAGAAATGAAAACTTCAGCTGAATTGGTCCTCCAAGCATTGGATGGGATACCCGGAGGTGCTGAAACTTATCACGAACCTGGTGACCCTGCTTTAATCGCTAAAGCACCTGCACGTGCCGCTGATGGCCAGACTGGATTTCATCATTTTGAGGACCCTAGAGGTGAATCGATGTTCTACCTTGTAGGGGGAGGAGATGAACGAGGAAAGAACCCATATCGTGTTTCGATTCGTTCCCCGATGTTCATTACGATTCCATATGCTGCAAAATGTATGATTGGATACAAGATTGCAGATGTTCCTGCAATTATGGGAAGTTTCGATCCTTGTATCGGGGAGACGGATCGGTGAGAACATGGCTGCAGAAGATTGGTTTGATGTTCGCGGCGCCATAGCATGGGTTACTGAACAAACCATGGACAAAACCATTGGAATGACTAGGTTCTGGGAACAGAAGTATTGGCTTAGCGAGTTCTCTGCAGAGTTCGCAATGGCTGGAATCATTTTCGTAATTACAATGCTAGCCGTCTTGGGGCCGGTTTGGATGGAACGAAAATTAATTGCACGATTGATGGATCACCGTGGTTCTACCATTGCCATCCGATCTCTATGGACTGGTGAAGGCAATATACGCGTAGAATGGTGGAAAGATCTGCCGTTTGGAATTGGTGTACCAATTGGATTAGTAAATGGGTTCCTTTGGAATAATTTTGGAAATGATTCTAGTAATCCAAAAGTTGCTCAAGTAGGGAATAGAAGTTACGCTGGTTGGTGGTGGGCACTTCCTGGAATGATCAATAATTTCGCAGATTTCACTAAATTTGCAATCAAAGAACACATGCCCCCTCGTGATGCAGACCAAGTCACCTACGAGGTTGCACCATTCATCATTGTGACGACCACTCTTTTGGTCTTCGCATTCATCCCATATGGTCCAAGCCTTTACGCAGCAAACCCCGATTTATCTCTAGTATACATGATGGCCATTTTTGGAATTGCTCCATTAGGAGTTTTCTTCGCAGGTTGGTCATCAAACAACAAGTATACCTTGATTGGTGGAATGCGTAGCGCTGCGCAATTAACTGCATATGAGATACCATTGCTAATTACAGTACTGAGTATAGCAGTTCTCTGTGGAACATTAAACATCATTGAAATTGCTGAATTTCAAATGAGTGGAAGCCAAGGAAGCGTGTGGAATATTTTCTTAATGCCCCTTGGCGCAGCACTCTTCCTCATCACTATGATTGCAGAAGTTGAGCGCACGCCATTCGATATGCCAGAGGCAGAAGCAGAACTTGTAGAAGGATGGTGGACTGAGTATGGAGGAATGCGTTGGGGCCTTCTTTTCGCTTCTGAATACTTACGTTCGCTTGCTGCTTGTCTTTTGTTTTCCCTCTTTTTCCTTGGAGGTTGGGAATTCCCCTTCGAAGACGCTCTTATCGCTGCACCATTTGTAGGGGGTATCTTTGCATTTATTTTCCAGATTATACCCCACTCACTTTGGTTGCTAATTAAGGCGTGGATTGTCTTTGCATTCTTCATTTGGGTACGTGCATCCCTTCATCGAGTTAGGACAGATCAAATTCTTGAATTTGGGTGGCGTTACTTGTTGCCTCTATCTGTAATCCAACTAGGTTTGAGTATCTGGCTTCGTTTAGGTGTCTACGATGGAGGTCCTTGGCCAGTAGTCATTCCAACATTAATCACAGTCGTCGCAATTCTGTTATTCGTCGTTCTAGTCTTGGACGAAGATAAAGATGCCCTTGCTGAACAACGTCGCCCGTATCATGTAAGTGAAATCAACAAAGCATCACCTGGAGCTAGGATTAACAGGGAGGACTGAAAATGGCATATCACCCTCGAGCAACACCGAATTTCCGCAACTTAGTCGTTCGTCCAATGTGGATTACATTGCGCGCAGGTTTGCGAACAATTCCATACATAGGGCCTCGATTCTTTTCTTCCGGATACCATGGGAAAATTGCTGAAATGTTTGATGATGAGACAAAAAGTCGAACTGGTGGAAAAGAATCTAGTCAAATCTACGCTGCAGATCGAGAAACGAGCCATTTCGTTAAGTCAATATCACGGCCTGTTACAGTAATGTATCCATATGAGCGACTAGAAGATTTGGAGCCATGGTTATTCGTTCCAAATAATTACAATGGAAGAATTGGAGTTGTTTGGGAAACTTGTACTGCTTGCAAAGCTTGTGTTCGAGCCTGTCCAAACGATTGTTTACACATGGAGTCAGAGGTCAGAGTGAATGTTTTAGACATGCCAGATGCTTCTGAAGAGAATGTTGGATTAAGTTCTGTAGAATTCGTAGAGGGTGGGTATCTAGCTAGGAAAAATGATGATTTCGAAGAGATTGAGAATTCATTTTCGTTAGAAACTGCACATGAATCTGCTCCGCAGCAATATGACTTTGCAGAAATTATTGATTTGAGTGGCAATACAGCCTCAGTTCGTTGGTCTGATTCTGGTAAGACTGAATCTGTGGATCTAGAAGGCATGATTCCGGCTGAGCAAGATATTGTTTCAGGAAGAATAGACTTGGGCCGTTGTATGTTCTGCGGCCTTTGTATGGAATCCTGTCCATTCAATTCATTCTTCATGACCAATGAATATGATGGCATGTCTGGGCTAACACGTGATGACTTGTGGATGGATGCATCCAGAACTAGAGTTCTTCCAGTTGTTCACAAGGAAGCAGTAGATCGTGAACTTGCAAAGAGAGCCGACAAGGAACGTTCAAAGCGCGAGAGAGCAGCAAAAAAGGCCAGTAAGGAGGCATGAAAATGGCTATCGATGGTGAACTGATTACTTTTGTTTTGTTCAGCATCATTGCAATTGGTGGAGCACTAGGTTGTGTTTATGCGAAGAGAGTTGCTCATTCCATGCTATCATTGCTTTTCTGTTTCTTTGCAGTTGCGGGTGTTTTTGTTTTAGCCGGCGCAGAACTCCTTTCAGCCATTCAGATTCTAGTTTATCTCGGAAGCGTCATGCTCGTAGTTCAATTCGGTGTGATGCTCACACGTCGACAAATCATGGAAGGTGATTTCGAATGAGGGCATTGGGCAATGTTGCTCGTGCGAGCATCGCTCTTCTTGGCATCTACCTCATTGGTTTGCTTGTAGATGCTCCAAGGTGGGCATCCGGAGGAGTAGAAATGACTTCTCCAACTGCACGTTTTGCTGATGCTCTCATGGTTGATTGGTCATTTTCTCTTGTAATTCTTGGAGCATTGTTAGCAATGGCAATGATTGGAGCATCATACCTTGTACGTGATGAAAGATTGGAGAACCTAATCTGGAATGAAGCAGATATTCAAATGTCTTCTGCCCCAAGTAAACGTTCATCAGTTACAGTTTCAATGGATTCTGCCACAGGTGATGAATTACAAAAATTAGCAGAATTCCTACGCGAGAGCCGACAGACCGTTTTCGATTTCTTCCGAGCCATCGATCTTGATGATTCAGGTGAGATTGATACCATGGAATTTCAATTAGCCCTCAATAAGGCTAGCATAGCCAATCTTCCTCCATGGGATGTTGATGAATTAGTCAAACAGATGGATATGAACAATGATGGGAAATTGGATTTGCCTGAACTCGATTTAGCGCTGATGCACCTTTCATCCGATTCTGGAGGTGAAGAAGAATGATTGATCCTGGTTATATTTCAGCTCTATCTGCAATACTATTCTTCATTGGACTTGCAGGGGCATTCACTAGAAAACATGCGATAATTGTACTCATGTGCATTGAGATAATGCTCAATGCAGTCAACTTGAATTTCGTAGCTGTAGCAATGCAGACAGGAGACCCCGAAGGCTGGGTATTCACATCAATTGCAATTGCAATTGCAGCCTCTGAGGTTGCGGTGGGTCTTGCAATATTCCTTTCATTATACAGCACAAGGGAGACAATCAATCTCGATGAGGTTGATTTATTGAAACATTGAGGGGGGATATGATGAGCGAATCAAAGAATGAATCTCAACTTCTTCTGTTTATTTTGGCTGCTTTGATGGTCCCATTGGGGCTAGCTTTCGGAGGAGGAGGACATGCTACAGATTGGTCCTTCATCATCATCGCTGCACCCTTAGTAGCGTTTCCATTAATTCTCATTGCAGGCCAGGTATGGAATGGGCATCCGTTATGGAAGAATACTCTGAAGGAAGGAGGAATTCCAGCATTGATGACCATGACAATTACTCTCGGAGTAGGATTGTGGGTAATTGTAGACTATATTGGGGGAACAGCACATTTCGAATCGTTAACCGTTAATCACATTCTATCATGGATATCTTTTGATGTGATGGCTCATACTGCAAATGGATGGATAATTGTTCCAATGGGATTCACTGATATCACCTTTGGAATATGGGTTGATCAAACAACTTTGATGCTTTTGTTCGTCGCGACCTTCCTCACTTTCCTCATTTGTTGGTTTGCTATAGGGTACATGACTACTGATGAAATCAATGAGAATAGAAACCATCGTTTCTTTGCTGAATATTTACTTTTCACGGCAGGAATGTTTGGGATGGTCCTGGCAGACAACTTCCTTTGGCTCTTCATTTTCTGGGAGATAATGGGACTTTGCTCTTACCTTTTGATTGGATTCTATTACTGGAAGCCTAGTGCAGCTTCAGCTGCAAAGAAGGCATTCATGACTACTAGAGTTGGAGATGTCTTCTTGATGGTGGGATTACTAATTCTCTATCGAATATATGGTTCGTTGAATTTCGCTGTTGTTTTCGATGATCCATCAACCGGATTGAATGGAGCAGTTGTTGATGCAGGTCTTCTTGGATGGGCCTTAGTCATGCTTTTCATCGGTGCAGTTGGGAAATCAGCCCAATTCCCATTACATGTTTGGCTCCCTGACGCAATGGAAGGCCCCACTCCTGTATCTGCTCTGATTCATGCGGCAACAATGGTGAATGCTGGTTTGTATTTGGTAGCTAGAATGGTTCCATTTGTTGATGTTGCAAATGGAGGTGTTCATGGTTTGGAGGACATAGGACTACTTGTTGCATGGGTGGGTGGAATTACCGCATTTATGGCAGCAGGTATTGCCTTTGTTCAGAATGATATCAAGAAGGTCTTGGCATATTCGACGATGAGTCAATTGGCTTACATTTTCACTGGCTTAGGTGCTGCTTTGTGGTTCCTAAATCACGATGGAGATTCGATGCATACTGCTGGAATTATTGTACTAGGCGCATCCTTGTTCCATCTCTTTAATCACGCAATGGCAAAGGGAATGCTCTTCATGGCATCTGGTTCAGTAATCCATGAAATGCATCATGCTCATCATCACATTCATCATCATGACGAAAATCATACAGACATATCTGAAATTCCAGAAGCCTTGGTCTCATTAGTTAAACATCTACGTTCTGAAGGATTAACCATTCGACAATTCTTTGAGAGTCTTGATTTAGATAGTAGCCGAACTCTTACAATTTCTGAACTCCAAGAAGGCCTCGTATCTGCTTCGATTGTGGACGAATCTACTGATATTGAAGCCTTAGTTTCTGCAATGGATCGAAATGGAGATGGAGAGATAGATCCTTCAGAACTAGATCGATACATGATGGATTTCTTGATTGGTGGAAAAATTGAATCTCATGGAGGAAATGACGACTTTGATCCCCAGGACATGCGAAATATGGGAGGCCTTGCAGCCCATCTTCCAGTGACCTCAACTGCTATGATGTTGGGTTCAATGTCCATAATTGGAATTCCACTGATTGGCGGATTTTGGTCTAAAGAAGGGATTGTTGGACATACGTGGGAAGCTTTCCTACACGGAGAACCCCTAATGTTTGGACCTGCGTTATTGGTTCTATTAACTGCTGGAATGACTGGATTCTATATGTCTAGGATGTGGTTCATGACTTTCGCAGGTGCTCCAAAATCAGAGGTTGTGGATCATGTTCACGAGTCTACACCTTGGATTAAGACCCCTCTCGTAACTCTATCTTTGGTCACTGCATTTACTGGGTTGATCTTAACCATGTTTGGTACAGTTAAATTCCTTGGAGGAAAATATGATCATCTTTCATTCCACCACGGAGGGGTCTTCGAAGAATTCGTCTATGCTTTGAAGCATGCATTCCTTCCTGAAGATCCTAATTTGATGGCAGTTGGATATGCTACAATTTTACTTTCATTTATTGTTGGTCCATGGTTTGCAATGCGTATTCATGGTGGTTCACTCAAGGAAGGAAGTTCTGCAATTCCTCTTGTAGGGTGGCTGGTTAAACTCTCATCCCGTCCAAGTAAGTTGGATGTATCTGCAATGGCAGAGTCTTCTTTGGCCAAGGCCTTGGAGGAGAGATTGTATATCGATTATTTCTATGAGGAACTAATTCGACGTACTGTAATTCCATTCTCTGCTCTAAGTGCGTGTTTTGATCGTAAGGTGATAGACGGAATTGTGAAATTAATAGAAAAAGGTTCTCAAGTATCTAGTCAGAGGATTCGCTTACTCACAACTGGTAGTGCTAGGGATTACATTTTGTATGCTGCTGTGGGTGCACTTAGCATCGTCTTTTTACTGATGGGGGTGAGTTCTTGAACGAATTAGAAATTCTCACATTAACACCTCTTCTTGCTGGTTTGTTTTTCCTTCTTATTCACGAAGTAGTTCCTTCTAGCACCAAGAAACAAGCAGCGGATTTGATACGTTATGCGAATATGGGAATCGCAATTTTGTTGTTAGGTTTAGCGACTCAGATTGGCCTCGAAAATGATTGGCTGTCCACTTGGTCTTCAGGATCATTTGGAGCACAGGGTTCCTACCTTCTAGAGAGTGATTACACTTCATTAATTTCCAGTATTGGAGTAAATTGGCATGTTGGAATTGATGCTTTGTCTTATCCGATGATTTGGTTGACTACGCTTCTAATCCCCATTTCGATGCTAGTTCAATGGGATGCAGAAAAAGGCGCACAATTCCATAGCCTAATTCTAATCATGGAGGGTGCTCTATTGGGTGTCTTTTCAGTATTGGATTTGTTTTTGTTCTACGTGTATTGGGAACTCACACTTATACCAATGTTCTTCCTTATTCTTGTATGGGGTGGAGCAGATCGTAAGTATGCGGCAATGAAATTCTTCATCTACACCTTTGCGGCGAGTATTTTGATGCTGGTTGCCATCCTAATTGTTTACTTCCATAGTGCCCCTGTGTCTGGTATTTCAGGCACACTGACGAATCACCATTTTGATATTCCATTGTTAATGCAACAGTCTTCTCTAATTGGTTCGGCAGGATTGAGATCATTGGTTTTCATTCTCATGTTGATTGGTTTCGCAACCAAGATGCCAAGCGTTCCAGTACATACCTGGTTACCCGATGCTCACGTCCAAGCTCCTACAGCAGGTTCCATGCTATTGGCTGGAGTCATGCTGAAGATGGGTGCTTACGGCTTCCTAAGAGTTGCAGTCAGTTTGTTTCCTCAAGAGACAATAACAATGATTCCATTATTGGTTTTCCTTGGAATGGCTAGCTTGTTCTATGGTGCATGGGTATGTCTTGGTCAAACCAATCTCAAGCGTATGGTGGCCTATTCTTCAGTTTCACACATGGGATTGATTTTCCTTGGAATTGCAACCATGCAACCACTCGGAATTGCTGGTGCGTTGTTCATGATGTTTGCACATGGAATCATATCTCCACTATTGTTCGCGGTTTGTGGTTCTTTCAAACACCATTATCACACCTTGGAAATTGGTTCAATGCGCGGATTGGCCCATCACAGTCCATTCATGGCAGGGCACATGATGTTGGGATGGATGGCTAGCCTCGGTCTACCATTAATGGCTGGTTTCGTTGCAGAAGTAGCAATTATGATTGCATTTTGGATGACATTCGGATGGTGGGTATTGATTCCTGCCTTGACTCTTATTCTTACTGCCGCATATTACCTATGGTCAATGCAAAGAACGATTTTTGAGAGTGGTGATCCTCATCAAGGAATTCTTCCTGATTCCATGCATGGTGAAGAACCACGAGATATTACTTGGCATGAGAACGCAGGAATGTTCATTCTTGGTGGATTAGCAATATTATTCGGAATTTTACCTGCGATTTTCTTCGATATGATGTCGAATTGGAGTACCGGCTTGGTTAGTGAGATTTTGATTGATGCTTTGACTACCTTGGGGGTGACTCCATGATTGAATCCCCTCTTCTTTCTCATCCATTGTTGGTTGAATCTCTTCGTCCTGAGGTAACTCTCATTGTAGGGATTCTACTTCTCATTATCGTTCCGAATCTCGGTAAGGCAACAGCAAGAATCCCTATGACTCAAATTCGGATTCCTGTTCTACTTGGAGGCGAGAGATTCCGTGCAACTAGCGACCCACTGATTCCAGGTGTAATTTCGATGTTTACATTGTTACTAGCAATGGCCAGCAGTCTCATGACATTCGTAGAAGGAACTGCTCTTTCGACTGTATGTATTTCTGCAAATGGTGCCCTCCAACAAGGTTGTACGGGTTCTGATTACATTCTAAGAGCAGACGCATTCAGTAGAATGTTCACCTCAATTTTCAGTTTCGCTTTGTTGGTTGGTACCGCTGCAATGATCAATCGAATGCCTGCCAATGCGGATGCAAGGGCGCCCCATCCTGATTCGAGTGACACTATGCGTGCTCGCGCAATTCGTCGTCTACTGAATAATCGCCGCCAAGGAGATTTCCATCTTCTCATTCTTTTCGCCGCACTCGGAATGAGCATTGTTGCTTTGTCAACCCATCTTTTCTTGCTCTTTATTGGCTTGGAACTAGCATCTTTAGCCATTTATGTTCTTGTTGCTTTCATGAAGGAAGAAAGAACCAGTGGAGAGGCTGCAACCAAGTATTTCCTTACTGGTTCTGTATCTAGTGCTGTAACTCTGTATGGAATGTCTCTTCTCTACATTTGGAGTGGTTCTACTTTTGATTATGCATCTGCTACCCTCAGCCTCACAGGCCCTCAAGGTTTGGCCGCTAGTTGGGCTGCAATGGATACATTGGAACCATTGGCAGCTATTGGTTTTGGAATGTTACTAGTGGGCTTTGGATTCAAGGTTAGCGCCGTCCCATTCCATTTCGCTGCACCTGATGCATATTCTGGAACTTCATCACCAATGGCATCTATTCTCGCAACTGCATCCAAAGCAATGGGTTTCGCAGCTCTTCTACGAATCTTGGTAGTGATGGCTGGTCCAGAGGCTGGTTCTCCTGCATTCTGGCTACCTCTTTTCGGTCTTCTTTCGGTGGTAACAATGACATGGGGCAATCTTGCAGCTCTTTCAACTGAGAATCCAAAGAGAATGTTAGCATATTCGAGTGTCGCTCATGCTGGATATCTCCTTGCAGCGATTGCAGCGATTGGTTCTGGAATGGCCGATGAATCGACGAATCAAATCTTGATTACAGCGGTTATATTCCATCTTCTCGTTCTAGCCTTCTTCAAATCAGGGGCATTCTTGGTTCTAACAATGACTGAGATTAAGGGGGATTCATCTTCAATGGAATCCTTGCATGGCCTTGGTCGAAGAGATCCGATTATTGCTGTAGCTATGTTTGTGTTCATGCTAGCCTTAGCAGGAGTACCTCCTCTCTCCGGCTTCCTTTCCAAATTCCTTGTGATAGACGGAATAATTTCTGCTAGTACAGGGAGTGGATCGATGACTGCAACTGGTGCAATTGATTGGTTGCAAAGTGTTCATTGGGTGTTCTGGCTTGCTATTTCCATGGCATTAAACAGTGCTTTATCTCTATTCTATTACTTACGAATTGGTCAAGTCATGTTCTTTGAGAAGGCCAAGAGTATCTTGCCTCTCCCCGATGCCCCAATGATTCGAATCACAGTTATTCTCTGTCTTATTCTTACCATAATTTCTGGTTTAGGTCCATTCAGCCAGACTCTAGTAGATATGGCGACGATGGCAGCACAACACCTCCTCAAGGTTTGAGCCGTTCCTTGACCGTTGCTGTTTTTAGTAGGTGGTCCGCAGGTCGTCTTCAATGGCACGCGGTCGAGAGGAGAAGGTGGACGAGGAACTCCTCGCCCAAATGGAGTCTGGAGACGGCTCTACTCGAATCCGAGTTCCTCTCCCGAAACGAAAAGTGAACGAGATGTTTGCAATTGCGGATCAGATGTTAGGGGGTCGAAGAGTTCGTGCCATATGTGAAGATGGCGAAGTTAGAATTGCCAGAATTCCTGGTAAGATGCGTCGTAGACAATGGGTTCGAGAAGAGGACCTGATTGTGGTTCAACCATGGGAATATCAAGATGATCGAGCTAATGTAATAACACGATATAGTAAGACACAAGCAATGTATCTTTCTCGTAAGGGGCAACTTCCTGCTATTGTTGACGTGTTTGGTTCAGGTGATGATGCAGTTGACCTTGGAGATGATAGCGGAATCTTTGAGGGCTCATTCGAGGAAGAAGAGCCTTCTATTGAATCCGAAGATGAAGAAGATATGTTTTCTTCGGATGATTCAGAAGAAGAAACAGATCCTGAACCAGCAGCAGAACCCCTACCCTCTCGTGATGATGATTTAGATGACGATGATGACGGTGACATAGACTCATTTTTCGGTTAGGTGGTCCCAGTGACCGAAGATGACGAAATCGATGATGAAATCGATGTTAGATACATGCATGGAGAAGGTGGATCATCGACTGAGTGGATGGATCAACCAAAAATGAAGAAGATGTTCCAAGAGATTGAACATCGACTCCAAGGTGTACTAGGAACAGGACAATATGATTGGGTAGATCGACGAGTGTTCGATCAGGTATTCGATCAATCTACACTTCTATCTATTTACAAATTAATGCGTAAAGGGGTAATAGATACAGTTGAGTTTCCAATTGCACGTGGTAAAGAAGCTCATGTCTTCTATGCAACTAGTATTGATGGGCCCCGTGCAGTGAAGATTTTCCATACAAGCAATGCTGTGTTCAAAGGATTGACCAAATACATCGAGGGTGATCCTCGTTTTGGAGGATTGAAACGTCGTCATAGGGAATTAGTCACAATTTGGGTGCGAAAAGAATTTCGTAATTTGAAACGATTGGAAACCTCTGGGCTTCGCGTACCTTCTGCTTTTGAAGTGCATAGAAATGTTCTCGTAATGGAATATCTAGGTTCAAATGTGGCCCCTAGTCCACGTCTTCGTGATATTTCTGTTGAGAACCCAGAGGCAGTTTTTGATGAATTACTAAATTTTATTCAAGTGGCCTGGAATGATGCGGATTTGGTACATGCCGATTTATCTGAATACAATGTTCTTTGGCATAATGATGAACCTTGGATTATTGATGTAGGACAAGCAGTAAAATCAGCACATCCCAATTCCCAGGAATTTTTGATTCGAGATGTCCGAAATATTTGCAATTGGGCCACCAAAAAGGGAGTTGATGCACCTTTTGAGGAAACCTTGCTACGTGTTTTAGAGGGAGACTCTCCATCGAAATTAAGTGGATAAGTCGTGGGCGGTGAATCAATGGAGTTGATGGCGAGAATCTCGAAGGACCGAATCGGTGTCCTGATTGGTAAATCTGGAGAGACAAAGTTAGAGATTGAGAAATCTGCTAATTGCACATTACATGTCGACTCAAATACTGGAGAGGTGTTTGCAAAATGGTCGGACGAATCGGATCCAATTATACAAATGAAAATGCCCGATGTAATCAGAGCAATAGGTCGTGGCATGGCCCCAGCTCGTGCGATTCGTTTGCTAGAAGATGATGTCCATCTCAAGATGTACGACATCCGTGAATGGGTTGGACGGCAACCAAATCAAATCAAAAGAATGAGGGGCAGAATCATTGGCCGAAATGGACGAATTCGTGAACTTATAGAAGAATTGAGTGGAGTAGAAATTGTTGTCTATCGTTCTACAGTTGTGATTGTCGGTGATTTAGATTCACTCGCTGTTGGTTCAGCGGCCTTAGAAAAAGTACTTGCTGGAGCAGAACATGGTACAGTACTAAAGTTCCTAGAAAACGAACGTCGTCGTCTAAAGGTTGACCGCCAAACATTGGCAATGCATGATGAACGCAAATTAACAGAGTCTACTGGTTTCGATGCTCTTGTCCCAGGTCTTGCTGCAGCTAGAGAAAGAAGGAATGAACGTAGATTCAAGGCTTCTCAAGTTGATCCTGAGGATGAAGAGGCAGTACAAGAACTGATGAAATTAGCAGAGGACGAGTCAATTGTCTGGGAAGAGGAATGAATTATTTCTCTTTTGATGATCTCATTGTCCAAATCATCCATCCAGATACTGCAATCAGTAGGAATAATGCTGGCATGAAACTTGTGACCGCGCCGATAGAACTTGGGCGAGCACCACTCACAATGAGATATTCTACATTATTTCCTTCGTCTTTTTCAGGAATTGTTTCGTCTGGATCTATTGATAGTTTCAAATCATATTCACCTGAAGCCAATATTCGAACTTCAAACGCTTCTAGAACTTCTATTCCATCATAGAGGCTACCAGCAGTCAAAGTACGAGTCTCCAGAACAGTCCAATTGGTGTCTGTTGTTCTATCACTTGGAGCCATTTCTAATCTGATAACCAATGAACCAGTGTATGCTTGGTTGGCAATAACTGTTCCAGTCACGTTGATTTTATCACCCGTGTTTGCAGCAACAATTAATCGATCAACTCCAACATCTTCTAGATGAAAATCAATTCCTGGAATGATACGAACATATGTTGGCGGGCTCATGGCTTGATTCCCAGCAACATCAGTCATGATTGCTGAAACACCCAACCAATCACCTTGTTTTGTGGACCAATCGATTCCAGTAGGTAGATTTGCACTAATTCCTGTTCCCAGTGAAAGCCATTGATTGGTAATATCTGGGACCGACCCCATTCCATCGTTATCAAAACCATATCTCAGGGTCGTGTTTGCTTCATCTATTCCTGAAAGCGTGTCTGTTGCCACGAGTTGAATACTAATCTGTCCTTGAGTCATTGTGGTAATCTCTGGAATACTCCATCCACCTGCAACAGGATCACTTTGGTCAGCCCAAAATGTATGATTGGTACTTAGCCCTGAATTTCCTAGGCGATCTACAGCTCTGAATGAGAGAATTTCCTGACCTTCAGGGAGAGGAAGTGTGGAAGTAGCCCCACTTCCAAAATTACTCCATTCCCCATCATTGACTCTCCATTCGTAATGATCAATTCCAATCCCTCCATTATCTGTGGCTCCAGCAGCCAAAGCACCAACAGTAACTATTGAATCATCTGTCCATGTGCTTTCTGAGACTGAGAAAACAGGTGTTCCTGTAACGGGGCCGGTTCGATCGATTCCCAGATATAGAGAACGAGTTGCAATATTTCCTGCTTCATCATACACTGTGAGTGTTATTGTGTAGAGGCCTTCTGAAAAATCTCCAGGGGCCCATGACCAACGATACAAGAGAGTTCCAGGCCCATCAGAAGGAGGATTCCCGCTTCCAGGTACCCCGGAAATTACTGCTTTATTCAAATTAGGATCCGATGCGTTCCAGCGAAAAACCATTGATCCACTTTCTGCAATGTCAAACCAAGCACGGTTAGCAATTGATGACCCATCTCCGATTTCAGCATTATCAACAGTGAAAACCAAAGATGAAGGTGCAGTATTGTCCACTTCAAATGATGTTGTCACAATGACGATATCTGCACTCCCATCTGATGGGTGACCTGTGATCTTCAATCGATGCATGCCGTCAGAAACTGTAGAAGTATCCCAAGAAATAGACCAAGGTGCACCAGTCATGTTAGAAACAACCGACCACGATGATCCTTCTTCGACTTCAAGTAAGACGTAATCTAATCCAGTAATGTTCACGACCGCTATGGTTTGAGTGCCCCCAATTACATCTCCTGAAGAAGGCGCATTCACAAATTCTAAAGATCCATTTCTTGCTTCTGTTGCTTGAACAATTCCTGACAATATACTCGTTAGGATGAGCACGGTCAGGAGGGGAGATAACGTCCGCGAAGCCATGGAACGATGTGGATGTAGGACGGGTCGCCCTTCAATGCTTTCACCCGGTTGATAGCGGGAGCGTTGAAGTGCCCCAAGACTCCTTCATCCAACATGAGGGCGGGGTTAGTCGTCTGCTTGCTACTTCTTCTTCCTCTTACGGCAGTAGTTTCTGCTACTTCAGCGAGTACAATTACTATCGATGAAGCGGACGTCAATATTGTGGGCGTTCTTGAGAATGGTTCACAGGTGACAGTCGAGATTACATTACACAACAGTGACTCTTCAGATGTTACAGCATCATACCAACTTAGTCAGTCTGGTAACGTAATCCAGTCTAGTACATTTGTTACAGTTCCAGGTTCTTCTTCTACGACAGTACAAGTTCCAACATTGTTGGATAGTGCAGGAGATATCACATTCCGGGTTGATTTTTCAGCCAATGGAATATCAAACGACCAGTCAGCAGTATTTTCAATTGCAGATAGAGCCAATCTTATCGTTTCAAATCTATTGATCGATCCGCCATCAGATCTTTTTGCTGGTGAGACGTTCAGTGCAAATGCACTAATTTCCAATATTGGTGGAATTACAGCAGGGGCGACCACAGTCACCTTTGAGTTAGGGGAAGAACTTCCATTGGATTATTCCGTTGGAACATTGCCACCTGGTGAAAGTGTTTGGATTAATCGAACCTTCACCACCCCTGCGGTTGATGCTTTGTTGAAGGTTACAGCGAATAGTAATTCAAACGATGGAGTATTTGAATCAAATTCTAGCGATAATTCTCGTTCCGTGATGATTGAGGTTACCACACCTCCGAATTATTTCCATGATGGTGAAATTTCGGTATCGTCTGCGGCTTCTGCTCTCAGAGGCCCTTGGGATATTACCGGGACTCTCTTTAGAATGCCTTCATCCGGTTTGATTTCTATTCCTATGCAAGTTCAACGAGTATCAGATGAGAGTCCAGTTCATGCATTTTCAGTTGATTTTGCAGATGGACAGAGTTCTATTTCTTGGAGTGAAACACTTCTTGAATCAATGTTCATAGAGAATGTTGGAGAGATTCAACTCAAGATTGTAATTGACCCAAGTTTTTCACTCCCTGAATCAAGTGTTTTCGATAATAGTATTGAATTTTCAATACTAATGCACCCTCCACCCAATGTTGTTGTTTCTGCAATTGCTGTTGCATCTCCACTTCAGGTGGAGACTGGGGAATCAGTAAATTTCACTGTTAGTATACAGAATACAGGTTCAATTCCCGTAAGTGGAACTGTAGAAGCTACATTTGACGGTGAAAGTCTAGCAGGACAATTCAGAGTAATTCCTCCCCCCTCAATTTCCGATTCTGGCGGAATTTCTCTTGTTTTCTCAGCGATTGCTAGAGGTGATATTAGTGGAGTCCAATCATTTTCAGCAACATGGATTCCGGATGATACTACTCATGATTCCAATTCAGATGACAACACTGCAATTGGCTCCGTTCAGTTGGTAAGTGATTTGCGTTTGAGATTCTTGAGTGATGAACAATGGGACACAGGACTTCCTCTCAAAATCGGTGTTGAATCTACATATTCTGTATCTGTAAGTTCCGATGAAGGGTCTGGAATTGAGACATTCGTTTGTTATGCCCCATTGGGTACTGAAATCGATCGGACAGTAATTGAAGTAGATTCATCTGGCTCTGAGGCTATCATTGAATGTACCTTCACACCCACCAAAGCTGGCGATCTCCAATTGGCAATAATTGCCCTAAATGGGACTGTTCCTTCTAGAACTTCTCTGTGGACTGTGATTGCTGAAGGAGGAGAATTAACTAATCCCGAGCAAGCGAATAGAGAGTTAGGTGTTGCATTGATGATAATGCTAGGAATAACAGGAATACTTGTGTTAATCGCAGCGATTTTACTGACTCGTAGAGTGTTTGAAGATACCGAGAGAGAAACTTTCGAATTATGCCCTGCATGTGGTGGAGAGATTGAGGGAGATGAGGATGAATGCCCTTACTGCGATCTTTCATTACGTAGTGGATTCCGTAAATTCCATGATTGTGAGAATTGTGGTAGCCCTGTACCATCTACTATGGATAATTGTCCATATTGTGGTGTTGGACAAGATGTCACAACTCACTTTGAACAGAGAGAACGCCGAATCTTGACCCCGGAAGTCGAAGAAGAAGTCGAAGAAGAAGAAGATGAAGATGAAATTGTACTTGGTTCAGAGGACTTTGGAGAACAAATGGAGAACTTTGGAGTCTCCGAGGATTCCATTGAAGATGATTGGGAAACAGGTCTTGAAGAGGCTGAAACCCAGATACGTTCAATTGAAGAAGAATATGCAGAGGAAATTGCAGCTATCGACAGTGAAGATGAGGAAATGGTTACCACTTCATTGCAGGATCAGTTAGAAGCGGGCCGAGATATTGATTCGTTCCTAGAGAAAAAGGGTAAGAGACGGGCATTGAAGGATGAGGATGTTGAATTAAGTGCAAGCGATGCAAATATTCGCAAGGATATCTTTGAATTAACTGGAGAAGAAGGCGTTCTTCCAGGAGACAAGGTTGTATTCGAGGAATTAAGTGATCCTTCTGCACAAGTAGGTAGTGAATTGGAACTTGATAAGACAAGTGACTTCAGTTCCCTTTCAGGAGAAGCAGGCCATACAGAAGGAATCTCTCAGAAGATGGAAGAGGAAGAAGCAGATGAGGAGAATCCTCAACCAAAGAAGAGACGTAGTATTAGAAGAAGGAATAAGGAGGCAGATTCAGAAGAAGAATCGCAGGATTGAATTCCTTGACCTTCTTGTGACAAACGCCTGAGTGATGACAGAGAGGGTCTGAGCAACGCGTTGACGAACCCTATGAGTGCAGACAGGCGAATAAGGAATAAGTGATAGAATGTGGAATCGCGTACACATTAATCGAGGGGTTGCTCTTGCACTTCTGATTACATTAACCATGTTAAGTCCTGGTTGTCTTTCTCTTCTTACGATGAGAGAGATGATGGAGGATATGAGGGAACCACCAAAACGTCTTGAAGTTCCCACCCCTATAGGATGGGACTATACTTTTGATACCCAAGATTTCGAATCTACACAATACATGAATGAATCAGGATTTGAGATTGATCCAACAGTAAGTGAATTTGAGTTGTTCTTTGATGCATCTATAGGTGATGCACTTTCAGATACTCTTAACGAAACTTTTCCTGGACTTATTGAAGAGGTAGGTGCTCGATATGTTGAGATTTCGATATGGGAACCCGGGCAATATCCTTCAGGAACACCTTTTTTGACTCAAAGAGCAACTGAGAATTATGAGTTTAGTGAACGTTATGTGAATGAGGATTCATCTCCCTTAGAGGATGGAGAATGGCAATTAACAGTGGAGGCGCAAGGAATAGGTATTGAGGCACCAGTAGACGTTTTTTCAGTATATGATTCATTTTCAGTTTATGTTACTGTGATTCGACCATGCGAACGATTTTCAGAGATACATCAACCTGGGGAATGCACTGCTCTCATTGACTTGCAGGGATAAAGAGCCGATCTGGACAATCTTGTCTTCTGCTACAGGATTCACATTTTCCAGGGCGGTCATGATCTCTTTTGGCACCACCTTCTACACTCACTTTCTGCATTTCCTGAATTACTGCGAACAGACTATCCCGTTCTTTCTGATTCCATTCAATAGAATAGACTGTTTCAGAACCATATCGAAGGAATCCGAAGGGAGGAGGCGAACCAGTAAATGATTCAATCAGGTGAAGATATGCTAGAATCTGAAATCGATGACTCTTATGCGGTTTCTTCGGAACTTTTCCTGTTTTAAGTTCTACAGGAATCAAATCCTCTCCAATTTTTGTAATTTGATCAGGTCTTCCTCGTAGTCCTGAAATGAGGTCTTCTAGAAGAATAGCGTCACCTCCGTCGCTATATCGAATATCGCCTAATTCGTCAAGACCACCTTCTTTGTCCTTTTCTTTGACTCGCTTGTCGGCAGAAAGAGCTGCTTGTAATCTAGTGGTCGCCAACATGGTCCAGATTAGGGCAAGAACAAGAACTAGAAATGTAGCCAAACTACGGTTTTGAGCAAAAGTTAGCGCCACTCCATGAAGGCTCAATGCAATGGCAGAAAATAGGATTAGTGCTTCAGGCCTCCCAAAAGTAAACCATTCACCTTCCCCTAATTTCCAAGTATTTTCTAGGGGGTGTAGATTGTTTTCCAAATCAGCTAATCCGTTAGGTGCAGGAATTAATTCTTCATTCCACCCTAACCATTGTCTCCATGGCAGAATCAATAGAACGATAGCGAGGATTAGCCAAACTAAGGCCAAGAGTACCAAAAATTGCCCAATCATTTTTGCTAATTGAGAATCAATTAATCCATCTTGAACGAAATAGAATGCAGCAGTATCGGCTGCAAGTGTTAGAACGACTGCAAACCACCATGACCAAATCACGATATTTCGAGTAAAGGCATTCTGAGCTTCGATCTTTTCTACAATCATCTGATGCATTTTTTGGTGCTCTTCAATTCCACGTTGCACCTCCTCTCCTTGGGCCCGAAAACCCTCCACCGACATCCTCCAACTCATTGGACAGTAGACATAACGTTCGACGTCCGAAGCCGAGATTTTGAGAGTCTGGCCTTCTGAGTCAACCCAGAATCCATTGGAACCTTCAGCCCCCTCTTTCAGAGGACCTCGAAGGTCGCTTGAGGCTCCCATAGGAATCTCATATCACACACTATTCAAAGGGCTTGGGGCGGAAGAAATCATTGTTTTCAATTTCTTATGATTAGCGAAGTGGTTATGAATGGGAGGCAGGTGGCCACGACGCTGGTAATGATGAGTGACGTAGAGTACCTTCTTCCTTTGGATACCTATCACCAACATTTCGTACACATCGGTACCCAACAGAGTAGCGCTCATATGGTGCCTTTTTTGGAGGATCAGAAGCAGGAAGGAACTGGCCTTTATCTAATCAATTTGGATGAAACCAACAAGCGATTTTCAACAGTTTCTAATTTCCTTAGCAAATTCAAACCCGAGAATATATTGGTTGTTAGCGCAAGACAGTATGGACAACGCCCTGCCCGACGTTTCGCACAGGCAATCGGTGCAAGACACATTGTTGGCCGTTTCATTCCAGGTACCTTGACCAATCCTCGTCTTCGCAGTTACATTGAGCCAGAGGTCATCGTAGTCACTGATCCACAAGCTGACCAGCAAGCATTGTCCGAGGCAGTAAATACAGGCCTACCAGTGGTTGGAATCTGTGATGCGAATAATACACTTCGATTTGTAGATCTTGTTCTTCCAGCAAACAACAAGGGTCGTCGAAGTCTTGCTCTAGTCTATTGGCTATTAGCTCGTGAAGTCGTCAAGGCGCAAGGACGAGTAACAGATGATCAATGGGCTGTTGCCGAGAATGTTGAGGACTGGGAGTCCTCATTCTGAGTGTTTGATTCGCGTCAGGGTCAAAACCTCACCACTTATCGGGTGAAACATGGAATCAGTTCCACTCCATCTTGCTCCTATGGCTGGGGTAACGGATCTACCATTTCGTTTGTTGGCTAGAGAATGTGGTGCAGATATAACTGTAACAGAATTTACTGCCGCGGCTGGATTGAATAGAGATGATGCACGTAGTTGGCGACGTTTGGAATCTGATCCTCGAGAATCTCCATTTATCCCCCAAATTTTTGGAGGTGTGGAGGAAGAAATGGTGGGAACAACTCGAGCACTTTCTTCAGTAGCAGATGTAATTGATCTAAACTTTGGATGCCCTGCTCCAAAGGTATGTAGAAATTCTGCTGGAGCAGCCCTTCTAGGAGATCCAGATAGATTGGTCAATATGGTACGCGCTTGTATCGAGGTTAGCAATGTTCCAGTTAGCGTCAAGGTACGATTAGGAACTGGATCAGGGCCGAATACTGCACATTCTATCGCTCAACGATTAGAACAAGAAGGTGTATTGAGAATAGCAGTTCATGGGAGAACGTTGCGACAAAAGTATGCTGGAGAAGCTGATTGGGAAGAGATAGGTGAGATGGTTCGTAGCCTCTCTATTCCAGTAGTCGCTAATGGGGATGTGAAAGATGCGGATAGTGCATTTCGTTGTCTCAAAGTAACTGGCGCAGCGGGTTTAATGATTGGAAGAGCAGCCATTGGAAATCCAGATGTGTTCCATAGAATCAAAGAAGGCTTAGGATGGTCCAAATCCCCTCCCCCATGGGGTGATTTGACATCAAATATCCCAGAAAAAAACCGAGATGCAGCCATAAAATTGTGGTGTTGGAAGAGATATTGTGAATTGGCTGATGAGACATATTCTGGTCGTCGTAATGCCCATCTTAAGCGTCATGCAATATCTTTCACAAAAGGATTGGAAGGAGCTAGTGATATGCGAGTACGGTTGCATCGAACCCAACAACCAGACGAATTGATTCAAGCGGTTTCTAATTTCTTAGAAGAGTCCATAAAAGCAGAAAAAGCAATCATGTAATCTGGTCGAATTTGTTTGAAACCATTCTAAGACGTTCAAGAATTCTATCGACTCGAGAGAGTAAACGAGAGATTACTGCTTCTGCATTTTTTCCTGTAAATCTGTAACCGTAAGGAACCCTTCCACCCAATGTGTTTACTAGAAGGCATTTGGTTTCGAGATCAACATCATTGAGATATTTTTCAACTTGTTCTGTAGTCAATTTCTCCTGCTTCAAATCATTGATGATTTCATTTGCAACATCTTCACCTATTCTACCAAGCCCTCCTCTGCCTCGAATCCAACGTTCTCCACGTTGTGCCCATTGGTGTGTCAGTCCAATGAAAAGATCGTGAGGGATTCGATCTTCAAACAATACACGTTCAACCAATAGTGCTGCCCTCAAACGTTCTAGAATCCCCAAAACGCGAGTCCTTGATTCCGTTGTTTCATCCATCAATGAGTCTGCAGTTAGAGGCGATTCTGCGGCTCCAAGTAATGTGAAAATTTGTAGTGCTAGGTCATCCTCTTCCTTACCTCTATCGCCAGCAAAACCAAGATCTCTCAATAGAGAATCCAATGCTTCTCGGTTCTCTACAGGCCCCTGTTCTGATATCACAATGCGAAAGGGGATATCTTCCCCCCCTCTTTGAAGAGGAGCAATCTTCATTCTCATTTCCGAAGGACAGATTACTTCTTCAAGAAGAGAAAGCCTCTGTTTGAGAATCAATTGGGCTTGGGCTGCAATCAATTCAATTGCTGCCGACAATGAACCATTTCGAATAATGTGTCTTTTCCATCTTCCTTCGGTTACTGTAGCTAGTAGTCCACATGATCTTAATTTTACTAGTTGATGATGAAGAGCAGTTGAACTAATGCCACTTGCATCAATCATGGATTGACTATCCCATCCACGCAAGGGTTCGGCTAACAAATGATCTTGCATCAAAGCATGAATTGAACCTCGTGTTTCATCCACACCATCAGCGTAGTTTCTTCTCCTAATCAGCCCCATGGAATCCAATATCCATGCTAGCAATACATCGGGATCTTCAGTACCAACAGGGACAGGATGTTCCCGAAGGCGAAGTACGAACATAGAACCCACCCGAAAGTTCAGGCTCAAGAGTATTCGGACCGTTAAGGAATAAATTTGGCGAATTCACTGTTGATTCATATCGTCCAGCCAGTCGTAATCGATGCCACCATCTCGAAGTCCGGAAAGATGAGGAGCAAGAGTAAGTTCTGATGCATGAAGAATCCCCCTTCTGCGGAGGACTGTTACTGCCGAATGGACGGATGCTCTAGACCTCCCTAACTCTCTAGCCATTTGGGCTTGAGATTTTGGTAATTCTTCTCTAGATAATCGTCCAACAATTAATTTCTGAACTGTGGATAATCCTACGGGCATCATGGCAGCAGCATGTTCGTCACCACCTACTGTTACCCCTGACATTATCTCCATTTGTGCAGGTGCTCCTGCATAATGACATGAACGACCATTCACATGAACGACAGTAATGGAATGACTCGCAATCAATACATCGAGATGGTGCCTTAATGTTCCATTAGCTGCATTTAGGTCACGTTGTAATTCTCGATAAGGCAATCCTGGTTTCCTTTCGAGAAGATTCAGAATCCGCGTTCTTAGAGGATGTTCCCAACTGTCACTTGCAGAACTAATGGTTCCACTAGTTGCGAAGCCATTCATTGACCCAAAACCAACCAATCCTCCAGCGATTCCCAATATTCCACCTAGGACCCATGGGTGCCTTCTGTGCCACTGTTGGAGTAAGGGCATGACTGTCTATTGTAAGTGAACCAACTTCAAGCCATTGGTTCGATGTTCAGACATTTTCTATTATGGCTCCATTGCGGATTTTCATATATGCTACTAAGGGCCCTAGCAATCGTCCACACACCTTTCCGTGTTCCGTCAATCGATAAGATACCCTCACAGGAGGTCCATCTACAACCCTTCTTTCGACTAATCCAGACTCAGTACATGCTTTGAGTTTGTCTGAAAGCGTTCGACTACTGATTCTATTTAGAAGATGCCTTAATTCATTGAATCTACGTTCTCCTGCAACATAGAGAGCAGCTAGAATTTCAATTGTCCAGCGTGATCCGAATACTTCCAATGCCTCGACACCTGCCTGAACTTCCCATGCTGTATCGTGTAAATCCTCATCAGCATATGATTCCAATGATTGCCGGATTTCCGTCCCCATTTCACGCACGATTCCAATCGATTTTTCGATGTCCGTTAAATCCTCTTTGCTCACTTTCATTGGTGGCTCTACCATAGTGTCTCCTATACAACTTAGTGTATAAATTGCACCCTAGTAGTCGCACGAATACTCATACTTTGATATAGGTCCGAATACAAGTATAATATGAGGGAAAAGAAAACCTTGGAAGTGTAAAAATGGATAGATACCTAGTAGATTGGATGGATGATTGGAGCGAGAAGCTAACGATGAAGGAAGAGAATGACGGGCGATTATTCAGTCGCCTTCTTTGGTGGTGAAGACATGAATAAATTTGTAGAAGCATATGTTCGAGCAATTAGCAATTGGCGATCACCTTGGTACATCCCAGTTCCAGAGGAATTCTAGAATTATTCATTGGTGTAAGTAGGTCTTCTTCCTTGAATAAGTGACGAAAGTCCTTCGTAGGCATCCTTGGTAGAGAAGATTCCTTCTAGATTCTGTAATTCTGCAGCTAGCCCTGCATCTAAATCAGTGGATGATGCAACATCAATTAGTTCGTTAGCCATTCTTAGTGCAATTGGAGCGGTTCTAGAAATCTGTTTTATTTGGCGAATTGCATAAGGGTCTTCTTCATCGATTCCTTCAGGAGTTTGTCCTGAAATTATTGATTTCATATTTTGATCAGAATAGAATTCCATTGCTGCTTGAACCGCTTCAGAGATTCGAACTGGTGCGCCGGTGTATTTGTTGGATGGTTTCCCACTCTCGCTGATTGCGTTCACCGTTTTGTCGACATCTGCCGGGTCAACAAGGTGAGTGAGTAAACCTAGGTCAGCAGCGTGCTTTGGCCCAATCCAGTTTCCTGCTAGAATTGCCCAGCGAGCAGCGTTAACTCCACAGATTCGAGTGGTTCGTTGAGTTCCTCCAAGCCCCGGATAAATTCCGATGCTGGTTTCGGGGAACCTGAATTGTGTTCTTCGAGTTCCAATTCGATAATCACAGGAAAGCGCTAGTTCCAATCCTCCTCCTAAGGCCAATCCAGTAGTAAGCGCAATTGTAGTCTTGTTACTGTTCTCTAATTTTGCAAGAACATCGTGCCCTTCTGCAGTGAAGTCATAGATTTTGGAAAATGCATTTTCATCCAATCGATCTACAAAGAATTTCACATCTGCTCCTGCTACGAAGGCCTTACCTGCTCCTTCTAGAACGATGGTGTGAATGGTGGAATCTTCATTCAGGCTATCGAGTAGAGCGCCCAATTGAGCAACCACTATTCCATTCAGCGCATTCATTGCTTCAGGTCTATTGATATTGATTGTAGCAATACCATTTTTGATTTCTGCATCAACGAATTCAAACATCCATGGTTTACCGGTTTGCGCTTTCATATGTAGGAATTCAGGAAGTTTAAATCCACTTTCTTTTTCATGAAGATTCGTATATTCTTGAGCCATTCGGTATGCCTCATCTACTCCAAATTCATTCATTAGTTCGAAAGGACCTCTTGCCCATCTGAGTCCAACTTTCGCTCCTCGATCTACATCTTCCATCGAACAAATCTCTTCTGCAACGATTTGTGAAGAAACAGCGAATACAACTCCAAGAAGTCGTTCGCGGATGATGATGGCTGTAGCATCATCACATTCTGAATTCTCTGAATTCTCAATATTCCACATTTCTTTTGCTTCAACAAGATTGCGTAGATTTTGTGCCCCAGTGTATCTTGGAGTATCTAATTGCTGAGCAAGGTAATCAGTGGAATGAAGAGCAATTGGCGGGCCAGTCAAATTCATCAGAGCAAATGGCCCCATTCCAATATTGAATGCTTCACATGCAACAGCGTCAATCTGTGCTGGTGTTCCATGTCCTTCTTCGAAAAGGAGACATGCTTCGTTCAGCCAAGGTACGAAGAATCGATTGACTACGAAGCCAGGCCTATCTTTGCACACAATGACGACCTTTCCAAGTTGTTTGCAATATTGAACAACTCTAGAAATGGTGTCGTCAGTAGAATCATCTGCAGGAATTACTTCGACCAATCTATTTTTTGCAGGATGGTAAAAGAAGTGAAGTCCAACGAAACGATCGGGTCTAGCCGTTGCATTGGATAATTCATTGACGCTAAGAGATGATGTGTTTGATGCTAGAATGGTTTCTGGTCCACAATTCTCATCCAATATTTGAAAGACATCAGCTTTCACATTGAAGTCTTCAAAAACTGCTTCAATGACTAGGTCAGTTTCTGAGTCGACGTTTTCAACTCCGATTACACTAGTGATTCTCGATTTTATTTCTTCAACTTGTGAATCCGAGAAAATTCTTCTCTCAATAGCTTCATCAAGAAAATCGCTGATTATTTTCTGCCCTCTTTCTACCCATTGTTCTTCTCTGTCTACCATTTGTACCTGAAACATTTCTTGAGCGGTTTTCTGTGCAATTCCACTCCCCATATTTCCTGCGCCTACGATGGCAACCGACTCAATTGGCTGGGTCATGGAACAAACGAATCACATTCTGTCCATCAATGCAACGGCTAACAAGATGATTAGAAATGACGATAAAAACGAAACATGATAACCATTCATCAATATCGAGATTCATGTTGGCGTCCCGTGTCCTCTTCGTGGTCGGCGTCTTATGTTTAGCAGCATATATGCCATTCATAGAAGCCTCATCGTCGGGCAATACTGGCCCGTCTTGTGGTTGTCATGGGAATAATCCGTCTAGTTCAACCACAGTTTCTCTTAGTGGACAACCATCATCCTATGTTCCTGCACAAACCTATACTCTCACAGTAACTGTAGCTTCAAGTGCGATTTCTGGATCAACTGGGGGCTTCTCTTTGGATTCAAATGCGGGAAGTTTCTCTAATCCTGGTGCGAATGCACAGTTAAACAGCGGTAAAGTTACCCATACAAACAAGAATGCTAGATCTTGGACAGTGGATTGGACTGCGCCATCATCGGGAACTGGGACAGTAAGTTTCAGTGTAGTAGGAAATGCAGTGAACAATGACTACTCGGACTCAGGTGATGCGTGGAACACAGCTACCTTCACTGTTCCAGAACAGCCTCCTCAGAACCAAGCTCCATCTGTGACGAATTTGGTAATTAGTCCTTCAAATCCAACGGCAGTAGATCCCCTTAGTTTGACATATACATATAGTGATTCAGACGGTGATCCAGAATCGGGTACCACGATTCGATGGAGTAGAGATTCCTCAGTTGTCTCTACATTAGATGACGCTACTTCTGTTTCTTCATCTTTCCTTTCCAAGGGCCAGATGTGGACTGTTACAGTCACCCCTTCTGACGGTACCGACATGGGTTCATCCGTTACTTCATCATCGGTTACTATTCAGAATACACCGCCTGTAGCAAATGGCCTTTCTATATCTCCAACTGATCCTACTGAACAGGATGACATCACGATGTCTTATTCATTCTCGGATGTAGATTTGGATACTGAATCTGGAACTGTAATTCAATGGTATCTTGATGGATCTCGGATTGCTGAATTTGATGGAGTATCGACCATTTCCAAAGTATCAACGAGGTCTGGAGATGTTTGGGAGGTTCGAGTAACACCTTCAGATGGTGAAGACGCAGGTACCCTTGAATCTGCTAGCATCCAAATTGGGAGTTCCAATACTGCGCCCTCTATCCAATCTCTCTCAATAATGCCTACAAATCCAGTAACGACTGATGATCTAAATATGTCATACACCTATGATGATGATGAGGGTGATCCTTCTACATTGGTCGAAATTCAATGGATGAAAAATGAGATTCATGTTCCAGAGTATAATGGCCAATCTACTCTTCCTGCCTCTGCAACTTCGAAAGGAGAAGTATGGAAGGTAAGTGTACGAGCGAGTGACGGGATTGATTTTTCTCCATGGGCTGAATCTGCTCCAAGAACAATTGGTAACGCCCCCCCAGTTCTCGAATCTCTCAATTTGACTCCTATTTCACCCTCCAGTTCAGAAGACATACAGATTTCCTATGACTGGTCAGATCCAGATGGAGATGCACTTGCATTGGTCCATGTTCATTGGCACGTTGATGGACAACATGTTTCTTCTTACGATGATATCTTGTTGATTGAAGCAGGACAAACAACACGAGGACAGATATGGCATGCAGAGATAGTTTTGGAGGATTCAGATGGAGCAGTTAGTACAGATCATGCAAATCCGGCAGCGAATCATGTCACTTCATCTGTGACTATCGAAAATTCAAATCCAATTGTTCAAGTTGAATTGAATTCAGAGGGAATAGAGAATTATGCTTTGGATCCTTTACAGGCTTCGATTAATTCATCTGACGTAGATTCTGATGATTTAGAAATCTCTTCTATTTGGTATCGTGATGGATTTAGAATCAGTGCATTGGATAATCAAAGCATAGTTCCAATAGATTGGTTAGGTGTTGGGCAAGTTTGGACAATCACTGTATCTGCAGATGATGGATTTGGAGGCATAACATCAATCTCTAGTTATTCAATTACAATTGGGAACATAGCACCAACTGCAGCATTCCTAAGTCCAGATACTGTGATGACGGATTCCCAAACTGTACTTGATGCAGTATCATCTAATGATCCAGATGGGAGCATTGTTGCTTGGTTCTGGACCATAGGGGATACCACGTATTCAGGTTCAACAGTTTCCCATGTTTTCCAGCCAGGTAGTACCACAGTAAATCTCACAGTTCTTGATGAATATGGGGGAATTGATTCACTAATTGTAGATGTTGAAGCTAGTGCAGGAACTACCATCAGTGATTTGATTGTACAAAGAGAAGGTTCTGTAATCGAAATCTCTTGGTCTTGGTCAGGTTCAGAAACACAATTCTATGTTTGGCGTTCTTCGTCTCCTTTACAAAATCGTGGTGATTTATCTTCTGCAACACTAATTTCAACGACAAATGAAACTCAATTCGAAGACCCTATCTTCCTTGCAGGCAATCATTATTACACTGTAACAGTTGATGTTGATGGTGTTGAGAATCAATTAATTTCAACTGAAAATTTGGGTTCGATTGAACTTACGAATGAGGAAATTGTGATTCAAGAGGTTGAACAAAGTGCTTTGGCATCGATTCTAATTTTCACTTGGATTATTATTTCCTTACTGGTTTCGGTCGGTATAGGAATTAGGAGGAGATTCTGATGTGGATTCTCAATCGTCTATTGATTTTGGGCGTTCTAGCATGTTTACTTTCATCCCCTGTAATGGAAGCGAATCCAGGAGGTAATGGCGATGGGACCCGAGATTTTGCTTGCGGAGGAGCATGTCATGCAGATCCAGATATTTCTCAACCCTCTTCAGCGGTAATCACTGTAAATACAGATCGAGAATCCACATATGTCGATGGTCCATTGACCATTACAGCCGAAATTTCAGGTATGGAACTTTCAGACAGACGGTTGGTAGGAGTTTTCCTGACTACTGGAACATTTGGTGTTGATGATTCTCCTGATGATTCTGGATGGATTGTAACTTCAGATGCAAATGGAGGAACGTCAAATTATGTAGAAATGCATGTTCTCGATTCTACAGCTGGAATATCTGTTTCCTGGTCATTGACTGCTCCACCTGTTGAAGGCGTTACTACATTCCACATTGGTATTCACCACGGAGGAGGAGGGGCTGCTCGTTTGGCAGATACCAGCGATAATGGTGGAATTTCGATTGCAGTAGGACCAATTCCGGAAAATTTCCCTCAATTATCTGATTGGACTCCTGTGACTCAAAGAGAAATTGGTGCAAGTACTACTCTTGAGGCGAAGATAGTGAATGTCACCTCTGTGAATTTAGAATGGCAAATTCCTGGTACCAATACAATGCAATCAATTAGTGCTGAAAGCACATCAAATGGTTGGCAGGCAAGTTTACCAGCAGCATTAGCAGAAGGTGCTCTAGAGTATAGATGGCGACTTTCAAATCAGGATTTTGAGACAACTAGTGCTTGGACTACTTTATCGTCAGATAGTGCATCTTCTGTAGATGTGAATCCAGCAAGGTTGTTGATGCTCACTCTTGCGATGATTACAGCATCTCTACTAATCTCCCTTCAACGATTTATGGCCAATGATCTAATTTCTTCTGAACCTAAAATGGAACAATTAGAATCGCCCAAAGATCGCATATTCCAGACTGATTCTCCTACTTTTACAATGGACGATCCCAGACGTCCAGTAGGATGGACTGATGAGCAATGGACCCATTATGGTCCAGATTACATCTCTAACCTTGGAGGTGTTGTTTGATGGTATCAACTGCTGTTTTCCATGCAATTTCTACCGAGATGGTGGTTGGGTCATTTGCTATTGCTGCACTAGGTTCGATAACTTGTGCAGTCGCGACCTTAATCCCGTCCATTCGTGAAAGAATGCCTTCTCGTCTCCACATGCAACTAGATTCTGCAGCATACATTGCCTCTATCTTTGGCATTTTGATGGTTCCACTAGCTATTGTAACTGGATATCTCACCGCTGAATCCATGGGTGGACAAAATGGAATGTCTCTGAACAAGATGATTTTCAGTGGACTCTGTATTGGTTTTTGGAGTGGTGTTATTTCTGGCCGCCGTCTTTGTGGTTATCGATTATGGGATCATCGTGGCCTTGCCATTCTACAAGGGTGTTCTGCTTTAGCAGGTTTCACAACCACAGTTATTCTTGGTTCTCTTGGTGGACAATTGGGTCGTGGAGAAACCGCTCTAGACCTTTTACCATTTGACTTGGGAATCTACACTCCTCCATCAATAGGAATTGTTCCTGCGTTGGTTCTATTCCTGTTTTCAGGATTGGCACTTGGTTCAGTTTTATTTCTTCAATCTCGACCAGTCATTGAATGAGTTTTTCCAAAATTTGTCGAAGAGCTAAGGCCCGTCCTTTTGGATCCAATGCCAATTCCCCAACAATCCCTCGCCCTCTTTCAGACCATTTCATTCTATTTTCAACAACTGCTGCTTCTTTCAATGCAGAATGCCAAGCATTGTAATCATCACGAGGCAACAACCGCCCTGATTCGCCATCAATAATTGTGGTTGGAAAACCACCTTCGTTCACCATTAGTGCTGGTGTTCCTACTGCATGTGCCTCGGCGGGAGTTAACCCAAAAGGTTCCTTGTGTGCCATTGAGATAACAGATAGTGAAGAACGAAGCAGTGTAACTAGAGATTCATGATCTAAGCGAGGAGAAATCTCGAATCCCACTCCTAGTTTTGTTGCATGTTCTTGCAATTGAGATAGGTCATTCTGATTACCTCCTCCCACATGTATCAGTTTGATTCCAGTGTTTTCAAGCATTGAGATGCATTCCCAAGTCCCTTTCACCCAACTAGCTTGCCCGATAGATACGACATAATCTCCTGGAGTGTTTTGCTCTTCAGAAGACCATTTCGCCAAATCGACACATGGTAACAGAACTCCAGCATCGATTTTGTGAACTTCTTTGATTCGTCGTTGGATGTAATTTGAATTTCCGCTGAACACAGCATTTGGACGCAATGCAATTTCATTCACAAGTTTGAGGTCCCTACGTCTAGGAATTGTTAGTAGCAATCGAGTTAATCCAACGGGCCTCGGTTGTTTTCCATTGATTTTTGCCCATAGTACAGTTTCTCCATGGAGCCCTCGATTTGGTTCAAGCATGTGTACATGCATTGGAATTTTTTCTGGGAGAATAGACACAGCTTCTAATGAACCACTGCCCGTCACTAAGTGTACTACGTCAACAGATTCCAGAGCATGATGTAGGGTATCAGGTCCTGACCCTAAAGTTAGAAATTTCTTCCATGCTTTGGTTGACGATTTGCTCGAAGATGCCAACATTCTCGACAATGCGGATGTCGATTCTTCCCATGGTGGATCTGCACTGAATACTGGAATCTCAAGTCTGTCTGCTTCTTTCTCAAGTTCGGGATGTGTATTCAACGTGGCAATTCGTAGATCAAAGAACTCTCTCCATGCTTCTAGTTGACGAACAATGTCCCTTTCAGCTCCACCAAATTGAGCGAAAGATCCCTTGATTATCAGGAGTATGGGGCGTTCGCCGGTTCGCTCCATGGGGTTTCTCCTCAATCATCGTGAATCAAGGTGGCGACAAAGCGTCAGGCTTGAAGCGCTGATTCGTGGTGGAGGGGGTATGGGCAAGCGGGCACTTTTGGTTCGAGGCGGTGCTTTGCCCATTTCCTCAGGTTTCGGTCGTGCTCATCAAGCTACAGTTCAGAGATTGAAATCAGGCTTAGTTTCTGGGTGGGAAATACTCAAAGAAATCGATCATAAAATCGATGATGCAGGTTCCATAAAACGTCTCCGACGCCGCTGGTTTTCGCATCCAGGTCATGTTCAAAAGATTGCAAATCAACAACAACCAGATTTGATTCACATTACCGATCAGGAACAGGCTCATCTTGTTCCAAAAAATGCGCATTGCCCAGTGGTCGTAACTGTTCACGACCTCTTTCTATTTGATCCCACAGTGATGCAGACAAGTTGGGGTCCGATTGATATTGGGAATAGAAAAACAGGATTCGTTCGTAGGATGGATTTACAACGTTTGAAGAAAGGATTACGTCGAGCGGATTTGGCTATTTGTATTAGTCAGGCAACTGCAGATCATCTATCGAGATTAATCCCTGGAATGCCGACCGTCATCGTTCCAAATAGTGTAGATTTGAAGGCAAGAGATCCTCGTACGAATTTACGTCCACGTCCGGAACTTCCTGAAGATTCACTTCATCTCCTAATTGTGGGGAGTGAAGATCGCAGAAAAGCACTCGGATTCGTTTTGGATGTAATTGGGAAAATAGATTCTGAAATACGTCATCAAATTGTTGTGCATAAGGTTGGAGCTGAATCCGATTCTTTTGCAGAGAAACGACTCAAGGAACATGCTTCAAAATTAGATGTAAATTTGAGATGGCATGGAAAGGTCGAAGAAGAGGAGTTAATTGCTCTTGAGCAACATTGTGATGCTCTTCTTTTCCCATCAGCAGCGGAAGGTTTTGGACTTCCTGTAGTTGAAGCGATGGCTTCAGGTTGCCCGATTCTAGTCAATGATTTGGGGGCCCAGAATGAACATCCTCCGAGTTCTTGCATTTTACCTCCTTTCGATATTTCTTCTTGGCGGGATGCGATATTGAAAATGAATCAAGAAAGAATTGCAAGAGGATCTACCAATAGACTACCGAGAGATGATCTTCTTGAGGCTGCATCATCTTATTCTGTCGAAGCAATATCCTCATTCCATACAGATGCTTATGCTACCGCAATTGAACTGAAGAAGTGAAGAATATTGGAATTAGTCATTCTTTGTTTTTTTCCATCTGCTCATCGCAACTGCTATTGTTATAATCTGGGTGTATAGCCCTCGGTACAGATGCTCCTTACTGTTGACGGCCTTCAGAAAGGTTTTGGTTTTGGCCGAAGGAGAATTGAGGTACTCAAAGGCATTGATCTGCAGATTGAGAAAGGAGAGTTGGTCGCTCTAATGGGGCCTTCAGGTTGTGGAAAATCTACTCTTCTCAATATTATCGGAGGTTTACTCGCTGGAGATTCAGGTTCAGTTCAACTTAACGAGTTCAATTATGGTACTCGAAATCCGGCTGGAAATGTCAATATTCGGAGACACGGAGTAGGTTGGATTTTCCAAGATTTCCATCTTGTTGAACATCTTTCTGCTTTGGACAATGTTGCTCTCGCCCTCGGTCTTTCTGGAGCAAGTGATTCCGAAGCCAATGAAAGAGCTGCTGCAGCATTAACTAGAGTTGGTCTTGGTGATCGCCTTGACCATATCCCTGATCAGTTATCTGGCGGTCAAAGACAGAGGGTAGCAATTGCTAGAGCGGTTGCAGGACGACGCCCTCTGTTGTTGGCTGATGAGCCAACAGGTAATCTCGACTCCCGTTCAGGTGAAGGGATTCTTGAACTATTCAATGATCTATGTCATGACTCCGAAGATCCGATTTCTATTCTTATGGTCACACACGATCCAGTTCTTGCTTCAAAGGCAGATAGAATGCTTCTTCTTCGAGACGGAGTAACTGCTGCATCTGATATACGTTCAGCATGGGGTGACGAGATTATCGATTCAATTTCAGGAGATGATGGAGGTGAAGAAGAATGAGTGAGAAGACAAGATTACAGCGATTAAAGGATGGTGTTCTCGATCTTCCTTCCAATACTAGAATGGCTGCGGAGTCAGCATGGAGGGGAAGAGAACGGGGTCTTGCAATTATCGCAGGTGTTTTCCTCGCATCTCTCGTAATTACTACAGTACTAGCATATGGGAATGGTTTGTCTCAGACTTTCCTTCAGTTTTCAATTGAGAATGATGTATACGATGCTAAAGTGGAGCAACTGTCCCCCCCCCCTGGTCCTGATGGGGATTTCGCCAATAGTACATTCACCAACGATACTTCATTGCTCGTTGAGGTTTGTTTGGAATTATCTCAAGAGGAGGAAATTGCAGATTGTACCTTGACTTTTGGGAGACAAGCGATCAGACAATCAGGTTCATTCTTCAATATCGAAGCATTTGATGCAGGTTATCTCTCGGTAGAATCTGTAACTTCTAGTAATCCCTTACTAGAAAATGAGTCGTTTGATTTCCCAGAAGCTAATGCAAATGGACCCCCAGTTTTCTCCAAGAGAATGCTTCGTCTTCTAGGCCCTGGTGCCTTCGATGGAGAACTAGCAGAACGACACGAGAAACAGATGCTGAACGATGTCCCATGGCCTTCGCATCAAGACATGGTGGACAATCGGAGTGTCATTCTTCCTGCTAGTATTGCAGGTCCACTTGGAGTAAAGGTCAACGATACAATTGAGTCTCTTGATTTCGGCTATGTTTTGGACACAGCAGTTGATCCTGAGAAAATAGATCGTAGTCAATGTCCTGGTTTTGTAGAACGTACTGGGGGAGGATTACAGCATTGTAGAGAAACTATGGTTGTAGAGAACCTTACGGTTTCAGGGATTTATGAGGACTGGCAATTTGGAAATCCCACATTTGGTTTCAATCCAATTTTCATATCGTGGTCAATTCTTGATAATGAATCCATAATTACCCTAATGGATTCTGATCACGGTTATTTGGGAATTGCAGTTGAAAGAAGTTTGTTGCCAACCTCATCGACCTCCGATGCAGAGGATTGGCTGACTCGCTTGAGTCAATCCGTGATGTATGGAGAAGGTTCCCTTAGTAGTGAACCAATGAATTACTCTGGAGGAATCCAACTTTTTTGGTATGATACGATTTCTGGTACAATCACTTTCCTAGAAATTTTCCTTGGTCTAATCCAAACTTTCGATTATATTTTGATGATTCCAATCATTATTCTTTCAATGGCCATTCTTGTGTATGGCTTGGTATTGTCTTTGGAGCAGCGTAGGCGTGAGATTGCAATACATCGAACGATAGGAGGTTCTGCAGGGCAATTACAGAGCATGGTTCTCCGCGAGGTTCTGGTCATGAGTTCTGTTGCATGGCTTCTCGGATTTATTTTCGCACTTCAGGCTGTACGTTTGGTACTTGCAGCTGTTGGCTTCATGGAATTTGAGGAGTTAGAATTCGATATTAATGTGAAACTTGGATTTACATCTATTTTGTTTACAGCAATATGTACGATTGGTGCGGCTCTATTATTCGGTAATAATCGAACAAAGGATTTCCTTGAATTAGAGATTGATGAAGGAGTTCGTAAAGTTCCAACTAGAAAGAAACCCAAAACTACTCTTCACGTGATTATGTTCCTCGTTGGTTCCATTGCAGTATTAGAGGCGTGGATTGAGGATTCAACTGGTGAATCAGGTTTCATTGAGAATTTCTTCATTGACGGTTTGATTGGCCTCTTCGGTCCATTCTTGTTATGGATTGGTGGAGCCCTAATCTTGGGTAGAATTGCTTCTTGGGGACCTCGTTTCTTCTCCTTAATGTTTGGTTGGACGCCATTGTTGAAGGATATTCGCAGAGGTCTCAAGACTGGTGGTGGAGAGGCGATAGGTCGTTTGGCTACCATCATGGTTCTGACCCTTTCAATTGTTACTCTAGCAGCAGTACAAGGAGCAACTGGAACATTGGTTGATGAGAGAACTGCGGATGCGAATACCGGTTCAGTTCTCAGTATTCAATTTAATGATCCAATCAATTCTACTCAAGCAGAATTCATTGTTCAGTCTGCAATTCAAGATATTGGATTAGATGTATCTACAGTTCGCAGTACATCAGTTCCAACGGTAACAGTTTCTACAACCGACGGCTCATCAACGATTGAAGCATGGGTGGTTCTTGATGGAAACGAAAATGTCCTATTGTGGACAGGTCAATCAGTACCAGGTGATGATATCCAAAAGGTAGTCGATGGATGGGCGAATGGAGGTTTCACTGCTGGCGAATCTGCTAGTTTCAAACTTCGACTTCCAGATACTGTTCGCAATGGATTAGGGGACACATTTGAGCCAATGTTCGAAGACAAAAATGCCTCAGAACAGGTAGGATTTATCTCTACTAGTGCAAGGTTGAATATTTCATCACCTAATCTAGAGGACTTGATGTCTCAAGAATCGATGAATTTAATCTTTGAACAATATCCTTGGCGTGGAGATATGAGTTTACTCGATCTTTCTGGATCTGATCTATCCAATCGAGATTTACGAAATACAAATTTCTCCGAATCAAATTTGGCGTTTGTTGATTTCAGCGGATCTGATCTCAAGAAATCAGTGTTCTATTTTTCAGGTCTTGTTGGCGCGAATTTTAGCAATACTGATCTTACTGATTCGCTCATGGGACTTCCCGATGATTTAGGGTTTGGAAACCCCCTTGCAGGAGTAAATCTGAGTGGTGCAGATATGACTGGGATGGCAGGGATAGCAAATCTAAGCGGGCTTGAACTGGGGAATGCGACTTGTCCAGATGGTTCTGCAGCTAATGTAACAAATTGTGCGTCTGGTCTATTGGAGATACCTCCAGAACATGTGATGGAAATTCTTGCAGAGCAAACAACCATCTCAATTGAACAGTCAGAATTCAATGTTGAACTTAATCATCTTGGCCGTCATCGATACCTTCCAGGTTTACCATCAGCAGAGGCTGAGGATAAACTAATCATTGGCGAATCTACTTATCGAATTCTCTCAGATATGAATGCAAACTCTAGCATCACTTCCACTCAATGGTATTTCTGGGTTGGATCAGGAAACGAACATTTAGCAGATTCTGATGACGATGGACTAACAAATCTCAGAGTTCAGATTGAGTCCAATGAATCAGTAACTGGTGTTTCAGATTTAACATCTGCAAGAGAAGAAGTTGAGCGAAATGGTGGCTTAATTTTCGGTACACCTGGTTTACTCAGTCTACAATTCGTCGTAGCAGCAATAGGTTCTGTAGCCTCTGCCTTTGTATTCCTTTCACTTGTTTTATCTCAGAGGAAGAAAGAAATGGCTATCCTTCAGGCAATTGGTGCTAGCCCTCGACAAGTCATGAGATTGGTTTTGTTTGAGATTTTGGCCATAGTGGTTGCGAGTATGTTGCTCGGCTTGATTTTGGGTGCAGGAGTTGCTCAATCATTCAATGGCTTCTTCTCAATATTCGGATTTATCTTCCAAATTTTCGGTGGCGCATCAACCGTTATTGAAAGAGAATTAATCTGGCCATGGTTCGATTTAGCAATGGTTAGTGTTGCAGTTTTGGTTGCAGTAGTTTTGGCATTGACATTGACTACTGCTAAAGCACTGAGATCAGATCTTGCGATAGTTTTGAAGGGGGAGTGATTCATGGTAAAGGAACGAGATACGCCTGAAACAATTCAACTATCTGAATCAATGGATTCGGAAGATCATCCTGTACTAGAGGCTAGAAATTTGTATCATGTCTATACTTCAAATGAGGAAGATGGAAATGTTGTGGCACTTCGTGGTCTTTCTGTTTCAATCAAAGCAGGAGAAGCAGTTGCAGTGGTTGGACCATCAGGTAGTGGCAAGTCAACTCTGCTGAAGGCTTTAGGTGGGCTCATGAAGCCTAGTGCAGGTTCAGTCTATCTAAATGGTCAGAATATGACTCGTATTACTGGATCTGATTTGGTTCGTCTTCGACAAGAAACAGTATCATTCATTTTCCAAGAGGGTAATTTGTTGCCTGACCTCAATGCTTTGGACAATGTTGCTCAGCCACTCAGGCATTCAGGCATGAGATCAAAGGAAGCCAGAAAGAAAGCAATGGAGATGTTGGAATCACTAGGAATAGCTGATCGAGCAGCATCTCTTCCGCCTACGCTTTCGGGAGGAGAAGCACAGAGAGTAGCGATTGGTAGAGCTTTAATCACGAATCCAAAAATCATCCTAGCTGATGAGCCAACAGGTGCTCTCGACCCCATTACTGGAAGGCGTATCATTGACCTCTTCCGTGAATTGAATAAGGATTCAGGGGTTGCTTTCCTTATCGTGACTCATAGTCGTGAGATTTCCTCTTTCGCAAATCGTGCATTGGAACTTAGAGATGGGCGTTTTGTGGCTCAACATGGTAACGACGTTGATGGTACCGATCTTGCAGCCACTAGAGAACTATTGATTGACGATACAGGCACACTTTCCATGCCACCAGACATGCTCGCTACATTGGGTGGACCTGGAAGGTTTGAGATACACGATATTGAACGAGATTCTATTCGAATAGAACGAGTTGATGAGGAAAGGTTGCAGATTGATGAAGGGACAGAGATGATCTTGGCACCTGCCTGCCCTGCTTGTGCACATGATTATGGAAAATCCACTGATGAAGAGTGCCCTTCTTGTGGTTCATCACGGCCACTTGTTTCCTCCTCTTGATTCATCAAATCATCAAGTAAAACGCCACATCATTTACGGCATTAACTGACGGGAAGAGGCCATGCACAATCCATTCGACACTTTGACACATTGGAGTATCGATAACCCAAAGTCAGCGACAACGGTCTTTCTGACTCTCGTTTTACTGTTGTCGATGTTTGTTGCAGGACCAATTCCAGAATCACTTGGAGTTGGAATCGAGTTCGATAATTCAGAGGATGCATTCTACCCCGACCGAAAGATGAATGAGGATGTTGATTTGCTCTATGAGATTGAAGAAACATACACTTCATCCATCGATATTGTTCGTCTTCTTGTTGAATTCGAACAAGGAGATTTGAATAATGATTCTACATGGGAAATGTTGGCAGATTTAGAAGCAGAGATGCATGTTCATTCTAATTCTAGTATACATAGATTGGAAACTGGAGCAGGTTCGGTCCTCGGCCCAGCATCTGCTGCATATGGTTGGTCAGAAATGATTGATCCCAACGATGCCGAATGGTTGGATTTGATTGAAGAAACATGTATTCTTGTTTATTCATCAAATGGGGACAACATATCTTCCAATCTAGTAAGTGCTCTGAATGCAACCCAATCTGCACCGATGACAATGCCTCAAGTAAATTCTACGAATCTACGGAACTGGTCTCCAGCAGATGGTTGGCTATCACGATTAGATGCAGGTGAGAATCGAACTACTAGACTCCAGACAGCTATGGGCCGAGCCATGGGAATGGGGCAGATTACTATTGGCAGTGGATTTGCAGGAGATGATCCCCAACTCGCCAGTCAGATTTCAGCTCTCCAAGGTGCACTTGGTGGAGTGGTTGGTTTTCATTCAGGAATGCAAGATATTCCTTACCGTGACCTAATTATTGCCTCACTTCCATCGAAGGAATCTTCAGATTCAGGTTTCGTAGATATTCCCGAAGAAGAACGTTGGAATAGAACTGACATGGCTACAATCTCAATGTTTGTTGATACCGATTTGACTGCATGGGGAGATGCAGAGGGGTGGAATGTATCCCAAATGAATGAGGACCCATTAGCAGCGACCAAGGTAATCGATGCAGAGGTGGAAAATTGGACATTGGAACTTGCTGCGCAAGGTCAAATCATTTCAGGTTCTCATGCTAGTGTTGCAGGATTGTCTTTTGCGCATTTTGCGAATGCTCAGACAGCACAAGTCGGTGCAGAGATTGGACAGTTGCTAGGCATGTCGGTTCTTCTTCTCACAATCATTTTGTTCACTCAATTCAGAACCGGACGGGATACTGCATTGGTATTGGTAGCCACTATTCTAGGAATTCTAGGAACGTATGGAATCAGTGGAATTCTGAATTTGACTTTCAATGCAGCAATGAATTCGATTCCAATACTCCTCATTGCTATCGGTGTTGATTATGGAATACATGTGGTTGCTCGTTATCGAGAGATACTCAGAGAAGAAGATGAGAAGGATAATGTGCAACGAGAGACGCTTCGAGATTTCCCAAAGGAAATGAGAATTCATGCAATTCGCAGAGGAGCGATTCTTACATCCGGTGCATTGTTGATTGCAATT
>Ga0066862_10000046_pt1 | contig 40509 bp, 39 predicted proteins | sample ETN02SmetaG_FD_66431 | JGI IMG/M metagenome (GOLD analysis project Ga0066862, IMG submission 66431) | Marine microbial and viral communities from oxygen minimum zone, Eastern Pacific Ocean - ETNP2014F10-02SV255 | ecosystem: Environmental > Aquatic > Marine > Oceanic ... | reverse complement strand
CCGGGATTTGAACCCGGGTCGCCGGGATGAAAACCCGGAATGATGGACCGAACTACACCACAGGAGCGGCATATTTCCGAGTTGCTACTTTCTCATAATCAGTTCTATTGGGGGTACTCGTCGACTTGCTTATCCAGATCATTCCACCAATTGTTCAATGGGACGAAAACCAATACTGAAAACACCCCAACAACGATCCAGAATAGGGGCTCTTCAAGCATCTGAACAAATTGTTCACCCCAATATCCAACTATCAGCACCTCCATCCCGAATCTGATTCCTCTTCCAAAAATCCCAGCTGAAACGAAGGTTCGAATGTCCATTCTTCCAGCCCCTGCCATCCACGCAAGTAGTTTGTATGGAATTGGAGAGACGGCGGCGATGAAAACGCCAGCATCACCGTACCTAGCAATCAGTTCATCCAACTTCCGAGAAAGTGAGGGCTTGGCGAGTTTGTCAATGGCAGGCCTTCCAGCATAAAGCCCAATTCCATACCCCCCCAATGATCCTATGACACTGAACAATGTGGCAACCAAGAATACCATCAGGAGCTCGAACTCCCCGTCTGCATCCAATGACATAGGTATGACAAGAAGATCGGGGGGGACTGGTTGAAGGGCGGCCTCGGTGGCAGAAACGACGGCGAGTCCGGCGAGTCCGAACCCGCTCCCCCAACTAACAACAGAGTCGGTTATCTGCCCTAGCATGATGATTCGTCGAAAGGCGGTGACATAACCGTTGCTTCATTCCACGGTGGGCAAAACCGATAACAGGGGCATAATCACCTATGGGGTGCCATTCCATGACTAGACCAAAAATTCTCGACACTTCTGCACTAATAAACTGGCCAATAGATGCGTTGGAAGGGGGTTTTGTGGTCAATAGCCAGAGAGGGGAAGTAGAGCGAATCTCTCCCGAGAGGATGTTGATCTTAGAAGCGGCCCGGATCAATTGGATATCTCCATCAGCCAATGCGATACAAGAATCCACCATTATGGCAAGAAAAACTGGGGATTTGGATGGCCTCTCAGAGACTGATTTACACCTACTCGCCGTCGCAATCGAGTTGGATGGGCATATGCATACCGATGACTACAGGCTACAGAATCTCTGTGGCTCAGTTGGGATTAAATGGTCCCCTGTAGAAACCGAAGGAATCTCAGAAGTCTGGAATTGGGAAATTCGGTGCATTGGTTGTGATTTCGTAGCGGAGGGAGGAGAAAATACCAGACCTGCTGGGGAAGAAATAGGCAGGTGTTTGGAATGCGGATCAGAATTGAGAGTTGTCAAGAAGTAATCACTCTTGTTCCGAGGAAACTTCGTCCGTCATGCCGCCCCTGTCCATGTCCTCAATAGCAGCCATCTCTGATGCCTCTTTCATCCCCATGTGAAACTCACCCTTGGCTCGACCGACTCCCCTTGCCAGTTGTGGTATCTTATTGGCTCCAAATAGAAAGATGCCAAAAACCACCAGGATGACGATTTCTGTTGAGCCCAGTGCCATGCTATCAGAGCGATGTGTGGGGGCCTTCTTCAAATGCTTTGGCATCTTAATCGTTCAACCGCCAGAAACCGGTGGCAAGAATGCCACTTCGGCGGCGTCATGAAGAAATCTGGATAGATCGGTTTCAAGATGGCCGTCAATAGCCACCCTAAGCCCCGAAGAAAGCATTTCCAGGAAATCAAATTGCATGGCGAGTTCTTCGACCGAAGTTCCGACCATTAGTGAAACATCGATCTCTCTTGTTCCCATTTTTTCAGCCAGTGGGCCGAAAAATAGCATCTTTACCTTGATTGCACGGTTAGACTCTTCGACCCCCTCCATGGAGGGTCCGATGGAGTCGGACAAATCAAGCCACCTGACCAATTAATAGCCGTCTTCCTGCAATTGAGGCGTTTCATATGATCAGGGCTGTGGTTTTCGACTGTGACGGGGTGTTGTCAGATAACGGATCATCGTGGCAATTGATTCACGATTATTTCGGGACCGGGAAGGATGATGGGGGGAAGCATAAGGAGAAACTAGAGATGTTCTTGGATGGTAAAATCTCTGAGGAAGAGTTCGTTGCGCATGACATTCAACTTTGGAGAGGGGTCAGTCCGGAAATCAACAGAGACGACATAATGAGGTGCTACAGCGGAGTTGGGTTGATACAAGGTGCGAGGGCTGTAGTTGAGGGATTGCAGAATAGGGGAGTTTTCGTGGCAATCGTTTCGTCTGGAGTAGATATGTTCGTTGGGGCGATTGCGAATATGCTGAAAGTGGATGATTGGGTGGCGAATGGGTTCGAATGGGATGAAGATGGTTTACTAGTCAGGGGCCTTCCAACGAGGGTCTTGTCACACAACAAGGGATTAATGGTGGAGAAACTTGCAAGAATAAACGGTTTCAATCCTTCCGAGATAATATCCATTGGCGATTCCAGCTCTGACTTATCAATGATGATTGAAGGTTCTCAGTTCATCGGTTTTAACCCTAGAAGGGAGAGAGCCAAGTTAGCATTTGAAGCGGCTAGAGTTCCAATAATAGTGGAAAGAGATTTGAGGTTGATTTGGCCCATTATTTTCCCTGGTGAGGATCTTGCGGCCTAAATGAAACTAATCGACTCAGTGGCGAATGTATGCAGATTCACCACGGTGAGGATGCAGGGCTTGGGTTGGAATCCCAACATTCTCTGGAAGTCTGTCTGGTCTTGCCAAGTAGAGCTATGGACCATCATTGTCCCCTTATGGTCACCAACGAAGTGGCCATGGACGTGCCCAGTCACGAAAATATCAGGGACAACAGGGATCACCAAGCGATCCTCTGGTTCTGGCGAAAGAGGAGTCTTGCCACCCCAGGATGGAGCGAGATGCCTTCTCTCAAGCATGGCTCGCATTGCCATCTCTGGCTTAGAGTAAGTGACCGATCGAAGTGTAGCGACGAAATCATCTATGCTCTTGCCGTGATATGACAGGATCCTGACTCCATGCAAGCTGAAGTCGCATGGGTTTCCAACGAATGTTGTGTTGGAGTAATCCTGCTGAATCTCGGGATCTAACGCTGGCTGGGGTTCTGCTGGGCGGACCGCGTCATGATTCCCAGGGAGCATCACAACGTCAACCCAATCGGGGACTTCTTCCAGCATCCTTGCTAGTTCCCCATACTGGTTGAACAGGTCTGTGATGGTAAGGTGCCTTTCCTGGCCCGGATAAATTCCCACACCGTCGACCCCATCTCCACTCAAAACGAAGTATTTCACAGTCCTTGCCAAAGGATCATTCTTGAACCAGTGAATCATTTTCTCCCATTGGGGCCCAAGGAATGTCTTACTTCCAAAATGAACGTCAGATAAGAATGCAGCCGAAACAGCCGAGTGCTCGCCGGCCTGTGATTTTGAGTGTTGGACTAAGGGTGGCTTGTGGATGTCATTAGCCCACATGATTGGGTCCCTCTCTCCCGAAGAGAAGCTTCCACTGACCCCAATTATCTCATCGTTCATCAAACCATCCAGCGATGGGTGTAACGGGGAGGCTTCTGATGGAGGTTTGAGCATACAGGTGATTTGCGTGCTCTCGTCCTCCAGAACGAACCTCATCCACCCATTTTGCGTCCACCTAACATCGCTAGCAAGTCCAATAATTGTGAATTCCAATTCTTTAGTATTGAATCTCTTCCTATTTTTCCAAGCCTCGGAATTGCTGATTGGACGCCGGGGCAGTACGCCATGAGAAATCATCATGCCCCTAATCTGTTCAAGACGGCTCCTGAAGCAAGACTGAATATCGGAAAGCTTTCCTTCAGTAGAAGAATTACCAGTGATATCAAAATGAATTTCCACATCTGATTCAACCTCTGAAGCATCAATTGGGAAGTCAGAGGCATTGAATCCAGATGAAGTCCTGGGTCTAGGAGGCAGTGATTCAGGACTGCGAATAGGGGCCAGAACCCTGCCATGTGATGACTCTTGTTCGGGCCTGGGGAGAGTGGTCTGGGAGTTTTTATTGCTAGATTCTAATGATACAACTGGTTCTGTTGGAGAAATTGACAGTAATTCATCGACTGTGCTTGCATCCAAGAGCCTGATCCCAGATGAGTTAGCGGCCTCTATCAGAGGTATAACGCTCTGAAGATTCCCCAATTTCTCCACTGCACTGGATTGAACTATCAACCCGGCTGCGACGAGTTGATTGTATGTCTCTTCCCAATTAGGCGAGTGCATGCGCTGGACGTCGTATGTGGACGCCCTTCATGGTATCGCCTAGTAAAATGAAATTTTAGGATTATTCGTCCCAATCAGTCAGTGAGGCTAGATCTATTTTCTTTAATGATTGGGAGACTGTTTTCTTTTCCGAGCCCCATGAAATCCCCCCTTCCCATTCCTCAGTACCTTGCAATGAGGCCTTTCCACGAGGCTCATCTTCTTTGTTTACCTCAACAGGATCGCTACTTAGCGAAGTTTCTCTTTTTGCCCCCTCCTCGACCCTATCAATTGCTTCCAAAGCTAGCCTCAAAGCGAATGAGGCGAATGATCTCTTGTTATCCAAACGATCATTCTCGCCAAAATCCATCCTCCGAACTAAGAAATAGTCCTCCGCAATTACCGCAACATGGACTCGCCCGACTTCCTTTTCCTCGGTCGCCCCGCCGGGACCAGCGATACCGGTGACTGCAATCGCGACGTTTGAACCAGACTTGTATCTTGCACCTCGAGCCATCTGAACAGCCACCTTGTGGGATACTGCGCCCGAACCATCATCGTCGAAAGCAGTCTTTTCGACGCCCAATTCCCTCATCTTTGATTCGTTTGAGTATACTATCCAACCTTGTTTGAACCATGAGCTGGCCCCTGAGATATCGGTAAGTAGTGATGAGATTAGGCCGCCAGTACAAGATTCGGCTGTAGAGATGGTCCAATCCTTCTTTGTCAGGCGATGCTTCAGTCTCGAAGCCAAGGCTGCAGCCTCTTCTACCACGAAATTCTGTCCCAGCACACACTATTGACCTTTTCAGTGAGAAAAAAATCACTATCAGGGACAAACTATGGCATTATTTATTGGTGGGTCCGGCAGGAATTGAACCTGCGATCTTCGCTTTGTAAGAGCGACGTCATAACCCCTAGACCACGGACCCCAGGAGGTCCGAGGGGCAATGCATTCAAATCCTCTATGGTGGTTATCACTGACCAGAGGGAGTTGGGTCCATGCAGATGTCTGAATTAATCCAGAGGCTTGAAGCGGCTGGGGTACCTATTGACGAATTGACGAAAATTGCAATGGAAGACGTCGATCCTGCGGGTTTCACCGATTTCGACCTAGAGCCATTCTGGAATGATATGCCGGTGCCATTCCTGTTTACTGGCTTTGGAGGGACGAGAACCATTTCCGCACCACACATGATAGCCACCCTTCTTCATCACCTTGAGATTATTGAGGGCCAAGACATAATGCTGATTGGCTCGAAAGGAGGTTATCTGGCTGCAATAATTGATAGGATCGTAGGGAAAGACGGCTCGGTAACGATAATTGAGCCGCACGAAGAGGTGAGAGAATACACCGAAGAGAGGCTCGGCATCCACCAATCTTCTGGCCTAATTCGGGTTCTACGTCCACATGACATGGAAAGCAGCGACGAAGGGTCGAAGAGTTTCGGAAGGATTCTGATTACAGGTTCCGTAAGGGAAATTCCCGAAACAATTGAGCACATGGTAGTTGATGGCGGTTTTGTTCTAGGGCCATTTGGTGGCCCTGTCCATCAAAGGCTACTGAAAAGAGAAAGGCAAGGAGAAATGTGGTTTGACACCGATCTGGGAGGAGTAGTATTTGGGCCGATGGATGTCGGAGAGTCCGAATCTGGGCCTCTTGATCCAAATTCACTTGCAAATCACATCGAGGATGCCTTTGACCTTGTTGGGGGCCTTGTAGAAATAGAGGAAGCCACGTCTGAAAGAGTTCGTGCCCTTATTGGTGCTCTTCGAGATATGCCAACTGATTTACCATTCATCGATGAGGAATCTACAGAGGAGGAGATAATGGAGCACCCAGTTGTGGATCTTCTGATGTCAGAAATAGACTGGTTGGGTCCACTATGGCCGATTTTCAGCGAGTTTCTATCTATCGACATTGCAAGTCCTGGATCAGAGGAAGAAACTCCTGATTTCCTAGGCGGTCATGAAGATTTAGTGCCCTGAATTTAGATTCCCGAGTCATAGAGCGGGCTGCATAAGTCTGGAAAGAGGAACAGAGATGGGGGGAAGGTGATCAGAGAGTCTGTGCCGGCTGGTTTTGGGAGTGAATAGGTCTCCGTTTAATCCGGCTTGGACGACCTCTTCCTTTGTAATAGAGTCCCTGCCACAGTTTGGCCAAACATCTAGTTCTACCGTTTCATCTCCAAAATAGTCAACTTGGACACAAGGGAGGCACTGAAGACCCAACCTAAGTGCGACTTGGTGTCGGTGGTGCCCGTCCAAGATCACCCCAGTATTCTTGTCCACAACCAGAGGTAGAACATAGGCATTCCATCGATTTGTCATCTTCTCCAATTCGTCGACCTTCTTGGAGCGGGTTTGCTCATGTGGTCGAAGAATCTCCATGGGGACTAAATCTACCTGCACAGACCTCGGAAGGGTTGTGGTTCAATATATCTGCTCCTCGGGAGATGGATTATGCAGGAGTCGCGGAGGGAAATTAGTCTCAGGCCCCTTAGTAAGGAGGACAGGGTCGTGCTCGACAGACTAAGGGAGTTTGGTGATGCTTGGATTGTCGGAGGATGGGTTAGAGACGTCCTTTCAGGGTTTCCCAGTGACCAAATTGCCGATATGGACATTGCGACTAGCCTAAGGCCGAATGAGGTTAAGGAAATCTTCCCTAGATCACTCATGGTGGGCGAGAAGTTCGGAACGGTCGTAGTTAGGGTTGGGGATCCTGATAGTTTCGAGTACCAGTGCGAAGTAACTACTCTCAGATCGGATGGCGGTTATTCGGATGGAAGAAGGCCAGAAAATGTCGTCTTTGGTGACGAGATAGGGGAAGATCTGAGCAGGAGGGATTTTACAATCAATGCAATGGCAATAGAGCCCTGTGGGAAAATGGTCGGGAATGACGACCCCATGGGCAAATTGTTGGACAACCATAGAGGAGAGGAAGATCTGGCATCTGGGCTATTGAGGGCGGTTGGAGATGCCGAGAAGAGGCTGGGTGAAGACGGGCTGAGGGTTATTCGGGCTTTCAGGTTCCTAGAAGGTGGAGAAAATGGAGTCAGGACTCTTGATCCGTGGCTAAGCAATGCGATTTCATCAAATCTGGAAATGCTAGAGAAGGTCTCGAAAGAGAGGATATGGGATGAGTTGCGTAAGATTCTAACGGGTCATCACTCCAATGAGATAGTCAGAATTATGCATAAGAATGGTGTTCTGGATAAGATTCTCCCGGGGGTAACGGTGAATCTCGAGGTCCTCCATTCGGATGACCATGTGGTTAATCTGGCACTGTTGTGCAGTTCTGAAACTTCGGATGGATCGGTATTATCGGAGAAGCTTGCAAAGGAACTGAGGCTATCCAGAAAGGAGATTTCGGCCATATGTCTCCTTCATGGGCTCAGGGGCTTAGAGATTGACACCTCCATCAAGAGCGTCAGGAGATTCATAGCCACCCTTGATTACTCGAGTAGAGGAAGGATTCTGGACTATCTTTCGGGTTCTGGAGTGAAAATTAAGGAATTCGAGGAATGCTACCATAGTTATGGAGAGTTACGTGCTGGAGGCTCTCCACTAATAGATGGAAACCTAATTTCTAGTCTGACTGGACTAGAGGCTGGTAGGAAGCTTGGCAGGTTGAAAGAATGGTTGCACACAATTCAAGTGGAGGAGGACATAGGAAATAGGGATGCTCTTATCGCTATTATTGATGAAATCGGTTGGGAAGAATCGGAATTCGAGAGTTGGCCTCAACTGAGTTGGCCTTGATTCAAATTTCATTTAGGTATTCGATATATTCCGCTTGATCCAGATACATATCCTCGTCCCAATCGTGAGGTTGCACTATCATGCACCAACCGTCTTGGTACGCCTCCTCGTTAACCAGGTCAGGATTATCCTCGACATCACCATTGAGTTCTACTATCTTGCACGGGAACGGGGCATTGATCAGAACCCTGTCTTCACTAGTACGGATGGTTATCATCAAATCATCAACATCCAATTCATCCCCTCTTGAAAGTAGGGCAGGGGGGGCATCGTCGTCATTCTGCGACTCTCCATCGCCTACATCGGCCTGGAATTCACTATCATCCTCTGGTTTGGAGAGTACGACCCTGACGATGTCACCATATTCGGCCCTAATGAATTCGCTTATTCCTATCTTCACAGTCATTTCTTCGTCGTCATCATCGAGTGCCTGAATCCAAAGGTGGTCCAGCGTATACTTCCTGTCGTGGGCTATGCTAAATTCAAAATAATCGCCGCTATTCATCCGATATCGTCCGCCGGCGTGACAGTTTCCAATTTGAACTATTCGATTGAAGAGAAAATTCTTGTTTCAGAGAGATTAACAATATCTTCTTCATCGGGGATGCTGAGAACATGGATTTTGAAGAGACTGATGAGCAGAGTATGATTCGGGAGATGGTTAGGGCTTTCGCAGAAGAGACACTGGCGCCGACGTGCCTCGATAGGGACAAGGAACAGCGTGCACCAATCGAAGAATGGTTGGAATTCTGCGAAAATACAGGTCTCCAAGGAATCACCATTCCTGATGATTATGGGGGAAGTGAGGTGGATGCTGTTTCTGAGACAATTATTGTTGAAGAGTTAGCAAGAGTTGACCCCTCTTTCTCGGTGATGTACTGCGTCCATGTTGGACTATGCTCGATGACCATTGCTTTGCATGGCAATGAAGATCAGAAGAGGGCGTACCTTCCTAGATTAGCCGGAAAGGAGATCGGAGCATACTCCCTTTCGGAGGCTGGTGCGGGAACAGACGCAGCGGCTCTTGGTTGCAAGGCGAAAATTAGCGAAGATGGTGCACACTACATATTGAATGGGGAGAAGATGTGGGTCACGAATGGATCTAGCGCGGAAATCTACGTACTATTCGCCAAGGATGTTGATCACCCCGATTATGGTAAGAAGAAGCATGGGGGGACAACTGCATTCATTGTTGAGAAGTCTTTCGAGGGGTTTTCGGTTGGAAAGAAAGAGGACAAACTGGGGATTCGTTCCAGCGATACGTGCTCATTGGTCCTTGAAGATTGCAAAGTTCCAATCGAAAATATGCTCAAGGGTTCCGGAGAAGGTTTTCCTATCGCGATGAATGCATTGGACAACTCGAGGATTGGGATAGCGGCGCAGGCTCTTGGAATCGCCCAAGGTTCCTTCGAAGCGGCCCTGAACTATGCGCATGAGAGAGTCGCTTTTGGAAAACCGATAGCCCATCACCAGAGTATTGGTAATTATCTGGCGGATATGGCAACAAGAACTACGGCTGCGAGACTGATGGTTTACAAAGCAGCATTGGCCAAAGAAAGGCACTATCACGAAGGCGCTCCGCGCCATACAAAGGATGCGAGCATGGCAAAACTGTTCGCTGGGGACACCGCCATGTGGGTTTCTGAGAGGGCAGTTCAAGTCCTAGGCGGATATGGTTACACGACTGATTTCCCAGTCGAGCGATTCTTCAGAGATGCCAAGATTACGCAAATATACGAGGGAACACAAGAAGTACAGAGAATTGTAATCAATAGATCAATTTCCCCGGAGTAGTGATTGTTCTAGTGTTCCCAATTGAGAAAATCAGAAGGCGTTTCCCGTCATTGGAGAGAAATGTTGGAGGCAGGAGTGCGGTTTTCTTTGATGGCCCGGGGGGCAGCCAGGTCCCCACATCGGTCACTGATGCAATGGAGGATTACCTATTGAGAAACAATGCGAATACTGGGATGAGTTTTGCGACGTCTTTGGAGACTGATGAGATGATTTACGAGGCATTACACGCATGTGCTGATTTCATAGGTTGTGGTGACCACAGTGAGATTGTCTTCGGACAAAATATGACTAGTCTGAACTTCCAACTTGCTGGTGCTCTGAGCAGGACTTGGGGGCCTGATGACGAAGTTGTGGTAACTAGGCTAGATCACGATGGAAACGTGGGACCATGGGCCCTAGCAACAGAGTGGTCTGGAGCCAAGCTAAGAAAGATCGACATTAGATCGGAAGACTGCACTTTGGATATGGAATCGGCTAATGAGATGATCACAGAAAGTACCGTTATGGTAGCCGTAGGTGCTGCTTCTAATCTTTCGGGGACGATTAACGATGTCAAGAAGATAATTGAGATTGCACATGGCGTTGGTGCTGAGGTAGTCGTTGATGCCGTTCATTTCGCACCTCATTCACTAATTGACGTGTCTGATCTTGGGTGCGATTTCCTACTTTGCTCCCCATACAAGTTCTTCGGGCCCCATCAAGGCTTGCTGTGGGGGAAGAAGGAACGTTTGGAGGAGCTCCCTGTGGCGAAGTTGAGAGTTGCGACTGAGGAGTTGCCTTTCAGGTGGATGACTGGCACGCAAAGTCACGAGGGGATGGCGGGGACGAAAGCTGCGATTGATCACATTGCATGGATAGGCAGAGAAACTAGTGGCAATCCCGAACTGAGTAGGAGAGATGCTCTGAAAGAGGCATATAGGGCCATTGAGGAGTACGAGCAGGCACTTTGCCTGCGGATGCTAGAAGGTCTGGGCAATATCGAGGGCCTCAAAATTTGGGGCATTACCGAACCAAATAGGATCTCAGAGAGGGCACCAACGGTTTCATTCACGCATCCATCGATGAGTGCTAAGGAACTGGGGGGAAGGTTGGCAGAGAGGGGTGTTTTCGTATGGGCTGGAAATTTTTACGCTCTAGAGCTTACGGAAGCTCTTGGACTAGAGCCGGAAGGGGTACTCAGAGCAGGAGTTCTTCACTACAATTCACTGGAAGAAGTGGATTTCTTCGTTGAGGCGGTTTCGGAAATACTGGGGTGATTTACTCAATCCACTGATATCTTCTTTGGCCTTCTAAATCCCCTTCCAAGCCAACGCTGACCAAAGCGAACTCAGTACTGGGTTTGACCACAGAGCGCTTCCTCTGTCCCTTGTGCAATGCTTCGTAGACCGTCTTATTGATTGCATGCCTTGTGGAAAGGCGCTCAAAGAGGTGGAAACGAGAGGCAATTTCCCTCCATCCCGGCTGAACAACCCCCTCGAACACCTTGGCCTTTGCACCGGAGCCATATCCGCACAGCCCGATTCTATTGGATTCGATTTCTACATTCTCAAGATAGTCTGATTCCATAGCAGACATCAATGCAAGGAAGATTGATCCAGTGTACTGGTTGCCAATTAGGCTTGAGGCCCTTTGAGTCTTCTCAATCCTCTCATCAACGAAGACTCGGAACTCTTCGGTCTTTGAAATGAGTCTTCTATATGCGTCGTTTGCTTTCTCGAATTCCTCAATTCCATCGGGGGTATCGGAGTAGTCGGATGGAAATGGCTCCGGCCCAATCTCTTCTACAATCTTCAACCACATCGGAAGTTCCCGGCGATCGTGACGGAACACGTCTGGGAACATTCTCTTGCCCTGGAAAGCGTATGGAAGATGGACGATAATGCGACTCCATTGGTTGGTCAGAATTTCATCAGAATTGGGGTCGTATCTGCCCTCTTCTATTGCCTTTCGACGGAAGTCGATGAAAGCCTGCTTAACCGATTCGGAGTAGCATCGATTTGAGAACTGACCGTCGAAAACTGGAGTGTCCTTGTGGATCATTATTTTATCGTTCTCGAAGATTACCTCGTTCTTCTTCTTGGAGCGAGGCAATAGTTTGAGGATCTTCTCGGCTAGGTTTGACGTAATACTGGCACCTGATTCCTCTGCTAGTTCTAGTACGTTCTCCACTACTGTTCTTGTTTCAATCTGCCTCCGTGGCTTGAAGAAATCGTGGACTGGCATTGTGGAAACCCCCCAAATATCTGGGATTGCCAATAATCTGGGATTGTGACGAATTAGTATCGCTCCCCCTCCGGCACCCTGGGTGTACTCTCCAGAAGAGCCGAGGTCGTACTTTGCGTTATCAGCAAAGACAACAATACCTACTCGATTTCTATCCTCTCCCCCTCTAGCTACCCAGTCAAGGGTATTGTGCATCGCATCTACTGCACCGATGCAAGCAAATGTCATATCGACAACGTCGCAATTTCTGAAGCATTCTTCACCGAACTTTGGTGAGTAACGCTGTTCCAGCATGTCCATTATGTAGGTCGCAGTTGGTTTAGCTCCGTCAAGGGCTGATTCGGTCCCGAGATAAATCCGACCGACCGACGATGGTTCGATAGAGTTCCTGTCAATCAACCTGGAAACTGCGTTTGCACCCATGGTTGCAGTATCTTCGTGGACATCTGGAATGGCCATTGCCTCTAGTCCCAATCCCTTGCTAAGTTTCCCGTAGTCCGCCCCTCTGAATTCTGCGAAGTCCTGCATTGCAAAGTAGAGCCTTGGGAAGTGCAAGGCGATGTCGTCGATTCCTACTTCTGGCACGTTATTCCTGCTTATCGGCATTGGTCTACATTATCATACCTGTGGAATAACTACACTGTAGTCTCACATTAGTCTTGTAACTAGTTTCCGCCGGTGATATTGTTTATCGAATCCAGGAGTTCTTTCTTTCCTGAGAAATGGGAGGAAATTGGAGATAATACTTCGGAGAGTCCATCGGCAACCCCCATCTTTGCATCCAATGGGTGTATTGTACCGTCCGAAACTGCGTCTATGAAAGACTGAGAATCAGTCCACTCTGAGGTCTCTCCGTACTTTGGATCCGGGGACACTGTGATCTTGCCTATTTTGGGCATTATTACGTGACTAGCGATCTCGAAAACAGGGGAGTTTTGGTTGCCTACCTCAAGGAATGCCTTCCGCATCTTTGACCTAATAAATTCGGGTTCATCGTCCAGCAAAATAGCATTTCCAGGATCAGACTTGGACATCTTGTGATCGAAGGAGTCCATCCGACCCCCGGGTCCCTTTAGTCCCGACAGCATAGGAGTATGGATGCAAGTTGGCTTGATCCAGTTATTTTTCTCCGCGACCTCGCGCATGTACATATGCGCCTTTCTTTGATCCATTCCTCCGAATGCGATGTCGACGCTCAACTCGAAGATGTCCGCAGCCTGGAGGGCCGGGTAGTAGAATGCTGCTAGATCATGATCCGATGAATCCTCGTCTCTGCCCATTATGCTGAATGTTCTGCGAACCCTTGAGAGGCTCATGTTCTTTGAGCATCTGAGCACCCTTTCCCAGTACTTTCCAGAATCCATTACCTCTGAGGCTCGTACAAATTGAATCTCCCCTGGGGCCTCACCTTCTTTTGGGTTTCCGAGAATTGCCCGGAACATCTCAGACATGTACTCAGAGGCTATGGAAATCTTCTCCATATCTCTCCCGAACTTGTCATTTACCCATGCATGCCAGTCGGCTAACAAGATGATTACGTTCACGCCTTCATCAATCAGATTTCTAATTGTGTCAGCAAGTATCATCCAACCGAGGTGAGCCTTTCCACTCGGCTCCAGACCCACATAAGCCACCAATTCTTGATCACCGGAGTGACTTGAACCTCCAGAAAGTACTGATTCAACATGATTTATCCCCACTACTTCTTGACAGCCTGAGAACATCCTCTCGATTCGATCTCGGGATTCCGAGTCTATCTCTGGAGGAGTTCCCTCTGACATCTGGCCACCTAGTTGAACAGCTTGTTGAGCTTCTGAGCCCTGCCTGCGGCCTTAGTATTGTCACTGGCATCTAGAAGTGCTTCTATCTCCCCTATCAGAGACTCTGCCTGTTCTTTCTTATCCTCTGCAATACTTTCTGACATCTCCATGAAGTGCTTCGCTGCGGAGATTGCTGACTTTGCTTTTGATGCCTTCTTTGCCCATTCCTTCGCCTTATCCCCTCGTTGTTTGGAATTGTAGCCAGTGGCCTTGTCTAGGAAGGCCGTCCACCTCTTCCTATCTTCCATTGCAGACTTCATCGCTTCCGGGTCTTCAAAGTCAGGAGGGACATTAGTGATATCAACAATCATTGCTCCATTTTCATATCTGGCTTCAATAGATGTCATGACGCCATGGGATGCCTCGAATGAGTCGCCAGCGGAGCTTTCTACTTCGTCGAAGAACTCCTTTGCAAGGGCACCTAGTCCGCCACTGCCGTCTACTTCCTTGATTAATCCCCTGCGAACGTCGAATCGCTCCATGGCCCTCCGAATGAACAGGGTCTCTTCAATACTGCCGACTCAGAGCAACCTCTAGAACTAGTAGAAGGGCTAAACGGGCACAGTGTTTCCGGCATACATGGGCAAGAGTCGTTTTCTGACGATAATGGGAGTAGTGGCCATTCTTTTGTTGCCACTGGCAACAGCACAGTCGGTAGTCGCCATGGATAGTGTCGTCATCCTTGAAGATCTCGACCTTGGAATGGAAGGAGGAGAGATTTCCCCAGATAGAGGGTCCATTCTAGCCTATGGTGCTGATTCTTCGATTTTCTTAATCGCGGCCGAAGAACCGAAGAACAATTCAAGAGTTCAATTTTCTGAGAGCGGGACACTGCTGGATGCTTCGTTCCATCCTAGCGGCAAGACAGCACTAATTGTAGGTGAGGAGGGTCTTGTATTGAGGTTTATTTCATCCAATAGAACCGTCGAGAACGAAGGGGGCGCTTCGAACTTCGGCAGCACGGAACTAAATGCAGTATCGTGGAACGGAGATGGAAGTTGGGCTTACATTGGCGGCGAAGGAGGATGGATTTGGAGGTTCAGAGGCCTTGATGGAGGAGGAGTTGAGGCAATTCCTCTCGAAAATAGGGGTGAAAGCGACGTTAATGCAATCTCTTGTCTTAGGGGTCACAATGTCTGTATTGTTTCTTCAAGCGTCGATGGAATTGGGATAATAAATCAAGATCACGAGTTATTCTGGATCGGAGGGTATGGAAATCCTTGGATTGATGTCACGTGCCCCTCGAGTACCTCCATGGAATGTGTTGTCATCTCCTCGGATCTGACGATTGCTAGCATTGGGATAGATATTGAAGATCCTTCGAAAACTACGATTTATGACAATGATATCGTTCAATTGAAAGGATTTGATGGCGTAATGACTGGGGTCGACACTCAGAAAGAAGGGAATTCTCTGATTTCACTGGCCCCCTTCGGATTAATTGAACATGACCTAGAAGAAAGTAGGTCTTTCCACTGGTTGGACAATACTGATGCAATAGATTTCGATGCTTCGATTGCAGGAGAGAGGATTGTATCCACATGGGGTACTGGGCCCTTTGATGGGTGGATTCTAACTGATAGTGGAACTATCGTTTCGTTCACAACGGATACCCAGGAGAGAGGTGGGTCGATGCTAGAAATCTGGATTGGAATAATTATTCTCGGGGGAACTACCTTGATGATTGTCTCCCTACTGACTAGTTCTTCACCGAGGCTTAGCAGATGGGTGACAAAAAAGATCGGAAGTGAAGAAGAACGGAAAAGTGCGATCAGAGAAGAAAGGCGACTCTCGAGGAAAAAAGGTCGAGCATAAATTCATGTGCAAACTTGTTCGCGAGGGGCTGAGAACATGGCATACGAGGCGTTAGACTTCTTCGACATCGATTCCTTGCTGACCGAGGAAGAGAGAATGGTTAGAGACATGGTGAGAGACTGGGTAGAAGAGAGAGTGCTACCGAATATCGAGGATGCATGTAGGGATGGGGTTTTCCCAGACGAGTGGAGGGCCGAGATAGGGGAGATGGGGATCCTTGGGGCTCCTTTGGAGGGATATGGTTGTCCCGGCCTCTCTTACATTGCATACGGACTAATTTGCCAGGAGTTGGAGCGTGGAGACAGTGGTGTTCGCTCTTTTGCCAGCGTCCAAGGTTCTCTTGCGATGTATCCGATCTGGGACTTCGGAAGTGAGGAGCAGAAAGAGAAGTATTTGCCGGGAATGGCAAAAGGAGACTTGGTCGGTTGCTTTGGTCTAACTGAGCCAGACTATGGTTCCAACCCAGGAGACATGATTACTCGTGCTGAAGACAAGGGAGATCACTTCCTCTTGAATGGGGCGAAGATGTGGATTACGAATGGAACAATTGCTGACTTGGCTGTTGTTTGGGCCAAACTCGATGGAGAAATCCGCGGTTTCATTGTTGAGAAGGACGACGAAGGTTTTAGCGCCCCTGAAATGAAGGGGAAGCACTCACTCAAGGCAAGCGTGACCAGTGAGTTAGTTTTCCAAGACTGTAAAATCCCCAAGGACAGGATTTTACCAGATGTGAAGGGCCTAAGAGGACCTTTTAGCTGCCTCAATAATGCCAGATATGGGATCTCTTGGGGTGCTGTCGGTGCTGCCCAATCATGCTTCAACTCAGCGAGAGAATATGCACTGAGCAGAATTCAATTTGGGCATCCTATTGCTTCTTTCCAACTTGTTCAGAATAAACTATCATGGATGCTTCGTGAGATTACTAAGGGGCAATTACTAGCTTATCACATTGGTAAGAAGAAAGATGACGGAAGTTGGATTCCTGAGCAGATTTCCCTGGCCAAGATGAATAACGTAGACATGGCCCTTGAAATCGCACGTATGTCGAGGGACATCCATGGCGCCAATGGCATCCTTGATGAGTATCCCGTTATGAGGCACATGGCCAATCTAGAGTCAGTGAAAACATATGAGGGGACGCATGACATCCACAATCTGATACTAGGAAGGCACATTACGGGCATCCAATCGTTCACGAGGGAGCCTTGAATCCCAAGAGTCTGCCGTCCCAATATTGAAAGAGCCTCCTCCGACCCCGTTAACTGGGTAACATTATGGGAGTAGCAGTTCTGCTTAAGCAGGTCCCTGATACTACTGCCAAGATTAGCATTAGCGGAGGCAGGGTCGATGAGGCATCAATCACTAAATGGTCAATTAGCCCTTACGACGAGTATGCTCTCGAGAACGCTATCAAGTTGAAGGAATCTGGATTCGGAGATGTTGTAGCGATAACATGCGGCCCTTCACGGTCCGCGAAGTGCCTCACAGAGGCCGCGGCGGTTGGGGCGGATCGGTTAATCCACATTATTTCTGAATCTCCATTGGACAGCATACAAGTTCAATCACTTCTATCTGCAGCGGTAAAGGAGTCTGGGTGCGAAGTGGTGATGTGTGGAAAGCAGGCTGCAGACACTAATAGTGGTTCAACAGGGCCTGGCTTGGCCGCTTCTTTGGGATTCTCGTGCGTAGGCGGGGCAACCGAGGTTTCAATGGATGGAGGAGTAGCCTCTGCTACTCGTCTAGGCCCCTCGGGCATGGAAGAAGTGGAAGTAGGGGTTCCTTGTGTTTTTACTTTTGACAAGGGTGATTCTGAGTTAAGGAGGCCGAATGTCAGAGGAATAATGATGGCTAAAAAGAAGCCCATAGATATCTTCGCACCTGATGATCTGGGGGTCGATGTCAGCAATTCAATGGTCAGCATCAAGTCTCATTCTTCACCCCCAGAGAAGCAACCGGGGCAGAAATTCGTTGGTTCTGATTCGATTCCACAGGTGGTTAGCAAGTTGAGGGAAGAGGCGAACGTCATCTAGAGGTTGTAATAATGAATATAACAGTTATTTCAGAATCTAGCAATGGTTCCCTGCACCCAGTTACAGCACAGCTAGTCGGTGCAGCATCCTCCCTAGGAGGGTCGATTACGGTCATCTGCCCAGGCGGGATTGGTTCCTCTGATGCTGCGCATATTTCTGGCGTTACAAAAGTAATCTCAGTGGAGGGGGATTGCTTCGAAAACTACGATTGCTCGGCATGGTCAGAGTCCCTATCCCCCTTGGCCGAGGGGGACTTGTTGCTCTCCTCATCGTCGACAATTGGCAGGGAGTTGATCTCGTCAATAGCTGCATCGAAGGGGATTCCGGTTGTTCAGGACGTGACTAGCCTGACAGGGGGCCTTTTGGCTACTAGGTCGATTTATTCGGGAAAGGCGATAGAGGAAGTGAGTATTTCACCCCCCTGCGCAATCAGCTTGAGGGCTAATTCATTCGAATCAGCAGGAGAAGGAGGCAGGGGGGAAGTATCCACTGTCAATGTCAGCCAGGATGTTGCCGTTGCAGTGAAACAGGCACTTGCCAAGGCGAGTGAGAGGCTCGATGTTTCCGAGGCGGATATAGTTATTTCAGGAGGGAGGGGGATGGGCGAGCCTGCAAACTTCTCCCACCTGAACGAAGTTGCAGACTTACTTGGGGCGGCGGTTGGAGCTAGCAGGGCTGCAGTTGATACTTGGGAAGAGATACCTCACAGTATGCAAGTCGGACAGACTGGAAAAACAGTCACTCCTAACCTATACATCGCAGTTGGGATAAGTGGGGCCATCCAGCATCTCGCCGGTATGCGTTCGAGCAAGTTTATTCTCGCAATAAACAAAGATCCGGAAGCTCCAATCTTTGGTGTTGCGGATTACGGAGTTGTTTCAACTTGGGAAGAAGCACTTCCGGTGTTAAAGGAACAGCTTGCGGAAATGCTGTCAAACTGACGCCTGCTCCTTCTCCGAGTCGGCCCTAGTCTGCCCTATTCTATTGAGATACTCCTCAGTAACCCCTCCAGTAACATATACGCCATTGAAGCAAGAGCAATCAAAATCAGCCGGAGTTTGTGCACCTGCACCAGTGCAAGATTCGACAAGATCACCAAGATCCTGATAAATCAGCCAATCAGCCCCTATAGAGTTGCAAATTTCCTCGTTTGTCTTTCCGTATGCGACGTATTCCTCTCTTGCTGGCATATCAATTCCATACACATTCGGATGAATGATGGGCGGAGAAGATGAAGCGAACAGAACCCTTGATGCCCCAGCATCCCTCGCCATTTGGACGATTCTCCGGGATGTGTTCCCTCTGACTATGCTATCATCCACTATCAGGACTGTCTTGCCGTCAAACTCCTCATCGATAGTATTCAGTTTCTTCCTAACTGAGTCCTTTCTTATCTTCTGGCCGGGCATTATGAAAGTCCTCCCAATGTAGCGATTCTTGACGAAACCTTCTCGATAGGGTATCCCCAATGCGCTAGAAAGACCTAGGGCAGCTATTCTCCCACTATCTGGAACTGGGATGACTGCATCGATCTCACCCCCCTGGAAGGATTGAGAAACTCTCTTTGCAAGTGATTCGCCCATCCTCAATCTTGCCTTGTGGACTGAAATGCCGTCAATTACAGAGTCTGGCCTGGCAAAGTAAACATGTTCGAAGACACATGGTGTGTGGTCAATATTGGGGTGGCAAACCTGTGAAACAATGCGCCCGTCCATCCTAACAATTACTGCTTCTCCGGGAGAGACATCCCTGTCCATCTCGAAGCCTATTGATTGACAGACCACGCTTTCTGAAGATACTAGCCTCTCAGTGAAATTGTCGGACTCCCTCTTTCCTAGGAATAGTGGACGAATCCCATTAGGATCCCTGAATGCGACCATTCCCCAGCCAGTAATTAGGCACACCACACTGTAGCTCCCCTCTACTCTCAGGTGAGTCCTCTCGACTGCTCGGAAGATGTCATCCTCGCCTAGAGCACCCATTCCACCTGGCCGACCATCTACCGATCTCTGTATTTCTGCTGCGAAAAGGTTGAGCAGGGCTTCTGAATCTGAACTGGTGTTTATTCTGCGATGATCGTATTCTAGGAGGCCGGAGATTATGTCAGGAGTATTATTGAGATTCCCATTGTGTGCCAGACTGACGCCAAATGGAGTATTTGTGTAGAAGGGCTGTGCCTCTGCGGAAGAGTTTGAGCCGGCGGTCGGGTATCTCACGTGACCAATGCCCATTGATCCGACCAAGTTGTTCATATGGCGCTCGAGAAAGACATCCCGGACCAATCCATTTGCTCTCCGATGGCATATGTTGTCAGAATCACTGGTGACTATTCCTGCTGCATCTTGACCCCTGTGCTGTAAAACAATAAGGCCGTCATATACAGAAGAAGCAACCTGAGTTCCCGGAGCGCCAACTATTCCGATGATTCCGCACATCGGCTATCATTCTCGGGTATGCGACCAAGCCTTAGGCGTTTCCGGCATTGTCACTTCTTCTGAGACATGGACCTGTTGCGCTTGTTCCACCTGAACTTCCGAAGCCTGGCTGTGTCGCCATACCCACAACTTGCACATTGTCCCTTTTGCTTATGGTACGAGTGGCGCCCACATCTCCTGCATCGTATATGGGTAGATTTCTGTCTCTTGCCCATGCTCGGTGTACCTTTTGACATGCGTTTCACCCTACTAAGACGACGCGTCCACCGACCGATTTGTTAAGAGGCTTATCCTGAACAATACCATTGTAATTATCGACAAAAAGATGGGCAATAGTCCGAGCAAACACGAGATTGCCAAGGACAAGGCTAATTCCAACGATTCCAATTGGCTGAGGTCTGTGGAAATGTTAGCTGAATAGAAAGCGGCGATTCCGATAGCAATTGAAGAAAAAAATGCGAGTGAGCGATTGTGAAGATTGTAAGAAGAGGCAAAATGGATTAATGCTAGTGAGGAGAAAACTAGGCACCCCCCAGAAACAAGCAGGAGGGCTTCTGAAATTCCAATACCGATACTAATCGCCTCCTAATCGCCTTTCTAGAATCGTCCTCACTAGAGCCCCTTCCTCAATTGATAGTGGCTCTGACTCATCCCGCAGTCCCGATGATCTCTCGACCACATGTGATCCGATTAATATCGCAATTAGGCCTACTAAGACTCCCAGAAAAACCAATGCACCTCTAGCGAACCCTAGTATCGAAAATGTGTCTTTCTCGGAGAGGATTACTGCCCACGAGACAATGACCATAATCCACCCAGTAACAAGTCCAGGGATACTTCGCTCCCCATAAGTAGGGGAATTACGAAGAATAATGATTGCCCCGATTGCAAAGGGCAATGCAATGGAAATCGATTGCAAGATCGATTCATGGAGAACTGATCTCTCTTCGGAAAATTCACTTGGTAGAAAAATTAGGAAAGTTAGGCCTAAAAGCATCAATGGAAAACCGAATCTACCTCTCTCAAATGAAGGGCCCATGCGATGGAAGCTGTTCCCTATTGACACGATAATCAAGGATATCCAGATTAACCCGTCGTCGCCAAACATGTATTGCGGGCAATGATTGGATTCTTGTGTTTTTCTTGGATGTGGCGGAGCCGCATGGTCAAATCGCTCGACTAGATTCATATACGGGCCATCGGTGGCTCGCGGCGCACAACAAGCTAGGTGGGGCAAGAATGGTCAAGATGCCGAGGAAAATTATGCGCTACAGCCCCTTTGCTGGAAAGCATACCGAACACACTGTTGAGAGGGTAAAGAAGAGAAGGGCTAGCGAACTAAAATGGGGGCAGAGGCGTTTCAGGAGAGTCACTTCTGGATACAGGGGTTTCCCTAGACCAAAGCCGTCCGGAGAGAAGCCAACCAAGAGAGTGAACCTAGTATTCAGGTGCACTGAGACTGGGAAGGCCCACTCTCCAAAGGGTAAGAGAGCAAGAAAGTTCGAACTTGTAGATAACTGAGGTGAGCTATTGGCTGGAAAATTTCTGAGAGTGAGTTGCAAAGATTGTGGTAACGAGGCCACTCTATTCGACCGGGCTTCAACAATAGTTGCCTGCCCAATTTGTGGATCGACCCTTGCAGAACCGGCTGGCGGACTTGCCAATCTAACCGGATGTACCGTGGTTGAGGTTCTGAACTAGAGGGGCGTCATCTTGGCGGGTTTAGCGAACGACTGGCCTGATGAAGGAGAATTGGTCGTCTGCTCAGTGAAGAACGTGAAAGAGAACGGCGCATATCTGGATCTAGACTCCTACCCAGAGAGGGAGGGTTTCGTATTCATCGGGGAAATTGCTACTGGGTGGGTCAGGAACATCCGAGCCCATGTCAGAGAGGGCCAGAGAGTGGTGGCCAAGGTAATCGGGATTAAGAAAGATAGGGACAGCGTCACCCTATCGATCAAATCAGTTTCCGAGGAGCGCAGGAGGGATGCACTCCAGTCCTGGAAGAACGAGCAGCGAGCATCCCAGATCATGAGGGTAGCTGCAGAGAGGATTGGCTGGGAAGAGGAGAAGACGGCTTCGGTTTCGGAAGAAATGAAGGAGTCTTTTGGCTCTCTTTATGGGGCCCTAGAGGAGTGTGCAATAACTGATAGCGCCCTAGAGGATGCTGGATTCGAAGGGAAATGGATTGCAGTTGTCACTGAACTGGCAATCGAGAATATTGTTCCTCCATTCGTAGAAATTAGAGGCCTGTTTGAGATTAGGGTATGGGGTCCAGAGGGGGTTGAGGCGATTAGCGGCGCCCTACAAGCTGCAGAGGATTGCGCGGATGGAGAGGAAGAAGTGACTCTTACTTGCCACTATGATGGTGCGCCGAACTACAGGGTCGACATCAAGGCACCGGACTACCCATCTGCAGAGGCAGTGTGGGAAGCGGCTCAAGAGGCAGCGTCGAAGAAGATCGGGTCCGTCGAAGGGTCAATCGCCATTGAAAGGCTCTGAATGATTCAATCTGGGAAGATACTTCATGAACCTAATCGAGGGGTTCGACTTCGTACATGGCTAGATCTAGGCTTCAACGCTGCACTAAGTGCAAGTCATTTGGTCTTGGTGCGAAGTGCAAAGAGTGTGGCGGGAAGATGGAGGCTGCTACTGCTCTGAAGTTCTCCCCAGAAGACCCCCAGGGGGCTAGACGAAGGAAAAGGCAGGATGCTGGAAGCGAGAAATGGGTCAACAACCTCCCTAGCCCAAGGGAGGATGATGATTCGTGAATAGAACCAGAATCCATTGGCTGGAGGGTGAAGGACTCCCTAAGCACTCCATGATTCTAGAAGCGGTACCTGGGGTGGGGAACGTAGGCAAGATTGTGGTTGACGGACTGATAGATAAGCACCCCTCGCGAACCATCGGATGGATTCTACACCCTGACTTTCCCCCACATGCAACAATGTCGGATGAGGGTTTGATCGGACCGCCTAGATTGGACATAGTCTCCGTCATTCTCCCCAATGGGGAGTGCGTTTGCATCGTCACCGGGGTAATGCAGCCTATGACTGCTCCAGGTCAGTTCGAGATTGCAGAGGCGATTATTGGATTGGCGAGTGTGTCTGGGACGAGTCGTTTACTCGTCCTGGCAGGATTGGCCGCGGAACCGGACTGCCGATCGATTTACGCTGTCTGTTCCGACAGGGGTTTTCGAAAGACTCTCGAGAAGGAAGACATCGTCGTAAGCAAGGACCAGCCAAAGGGCGGCATGATCGGGGTTGCTGGCATGGTGCTCTCGTTGTCCGCAACACTGGGGGTGCCATCCCTTGGAGTAATAGCCGAGACTGTCGGAGCGAGCTCCGATGTTCTCGCTGCGGACAGGATGGCCAAGTGGATAGAACAGGCCTTCGAGGTGCCATTGGATCTAGATCTAGACACCACTAGGGAGACTGCTTCCAAGCTGATGGAGCAGATTGGCGGGGATGGCCCTATCGAGGACTACCTTGCAATGGGGGAAACTGAGGCTTCATCTGACTTCTACGTCTGATTCGGATTACCTTCTCCGACGTCTCTTGCTGTTACCTCGTCCTCCGGATGAGGATTCCTCGACTGAGATTCGCCTGCCCTTGAATTCGGACTTGTTCATCGCCTTGATCGCGGCCTTGGCTTCCTTCTTGTCTGCGAATGTGATGAATGCGAATCCCCTGGGCTTCTTGGTTTCCTTATCCATTGCCATATGGACGTCATTCAGTTTACCATGTACGGAGAATGCATCCCTTAGGTCGTCTTCCGTGGCGTCGTAAGACACGCCGCCGATGAACAGCTTTACTCCGAACTCCTTCTGGGCCTTGCCTCTGGCTTTCTTCATGACCTCCCTCTCCTTAGCGAGTTCGTCCTTGCTCGCCTTTCCAGACTCCACCCTATCCATGCAGTCGCGACATCGGAGTGGTTTTCCGGGAGTCGGTTTGAATGGGACCTTGGTCTGTGTTCCACAGAGGGTGCACTTTGCAGGATGCATCTCCCTCTGTGGCCGCCCGCCGCCCCTTCCTCCTCTCGAAGATGGCGATCTCTTGGCAGATTCTGGGATCTCGTGAGACCAACCCCTCCTGTGGTCTGCTACTGGGGACAAGTATGGTCTTGCTCCGTCGTGACCCAGCATGGACTCTGCTTCGCTGGACCATCGCTCACCAGGGCGGTTTAACTTCTGGATATCTGAACCAGAGGGGATTTCGAAACCGTGTCCGAAGCCGTTCGAGAGGGCTCTGAAGCCCCTGTAGTCGCAGCGAGGGCACTCGACGTTGAAGTCTGGAGTGGTCTCGCTTGGTAGCAGAACCTCTCCACAAGGAGGGCAGGCTGCGTAGATGACCCCTAGATCGGGGTGTCCCTTTGTCGTGGCCTTGAGCATCGGCTCGACATTGATTATCTTGGCACGGACGATGTCGCGCTTCCTCATCGTGTCTCCTGCCGATGGAATGAATCGGTCTACGATCTCAGAGACAAAAACGTCCGCGAATAACTTCAGGGCTGGAACGTCTCTGTGTCCGCCCTCGTTGGTCTCTATGTGAAGGACTCGGAGTTCTGCCGTCTTCTCATTTAGCCGGTTCACTTCCCCGATTATCACATCGCCCAACATAGGAGAGTTGATTGATGGTGCTGAAGAATCTACTGAAATAACTCCAGAATTGGCCACTAGGTGGCCAGCAAGTATTGCTATCGCGCCTTTTTCGGAAATGTGTATTCCTTCGCCGGCATTCATTCCAGGTTCAATATTGACAGGGGAACCTGGAGCGACATGGTCCCCTGTTGATGCTGCCATCGGCCCGCCCACCGGAGAACCCCCTATGAACGGTACGGATGTGTGGGACACCCTCATGGAGGGGTTATTCTCCACAATGATGCCCTAGTTCGCCCTCTTTCTCTGGTATGGTGTTTGTATGAAGCGGGGATGGCGAAATCGAATTCACCGTATTTTTCTGATGGCCAACCATTTCGTTTGAAGAATCCTTCAATATGCGCAGCCTCGGCACTATGCATCAGATGAGCGTTTACTCCAATTTTGATAATTGATTCCAGAAATGGGCGATCTGCGCCCATCTTCTGTCTACCCCATGGGGGGTTTGAGATTACGAGATTCGGACTCTCGAGGAATTGGATGGAATCATTGATGCTAGAGTTGATTACTGAAACCTTATCTTCTATGCCTAGTGATTCAACATTTTTCCTGCAAATTGAGCATGCGTATTCGTCCACGTCTACAAGAGAGGCCGATTCGGCACCCAATAAGACAGCACCTATGCCAAGAATGCCATTTCCTGAACCTAGGTCAATTACCCGGCAATCTTCGAAGAGGTCGTTAAATGCTAGAATATCGAAAAGCCATCTTGCCGCGATTTCACCTTCGGTCTGATACTGCTCAAGTTCCGATTTCTGATTAGATAATTGTTCCAGTTTTGAGAGTTGGATTGCTAGAGAACGGAGTCGCATTAATTGGATCGAGGGGGGGTTTTGGAATTAATCCGAGGGTCCTAACCAATGCATAGTTCAAATACTCTCGATAATAATACACAGTTATGGAAGCACTGGGACTGGCTTACATCCTTCTGGGACTGATCATTGGGGGGTTAATTGGTTCGCTTTTTGCTAAACAAAATCTCAGCGGACAAATAATCCGAAATGAAGAAAGGGCGAAAGCAGCAGAGAACGCTATCGAATCAAACGAGAAAAAGGTCAGAGCGGAGGTGGAGAATCTAGTTACTGAACTGGGTAGGAAAAATTCGGAGGATTTCTTAAAGTTGGCAGAAGAGCGTTTGGGGAAGGTTACTAATTCAGCGGAGAAGGATCTTGAAACAAGAAAAATAGAGGTTGAGAACTTAATCAAACCTCTGCGAGATGAAATGGAAAAGTTATCGAAATCCAATCAGCTAATCGAGAAAGAGCGCGAGGGGGCTTATCAGGCAATAAAGAGGCAGCTAAAGGACCTTGGTGATAAAGCGGAGAATCTTAGTTCCCGTACAACAGCATTAGCGACGACCCTAACGACTTCGCCAAATGAGAGGGGGAAGTGGGGGGAGGTTAAGATTCGTCGAATCTTTGAGATGGCAGGCATGACTGAACACGTTGACTTCTTTGAGCAAGAGACCGTCGAATCTGGGAGGCCTGATTACATCGTTCGTTTGCCTCAAGAAGGAGTCATACCAATTGACTCCAAGGCAATTGGTCATCATTACCTCTCTGCGGTTGAGTCGGGGCCTGGAGAGGAGCGGGAAAGGCTTCTTGGAGAGCATTCTGAAGCAATGAAGAAGACAATAACGAGATTGAGTGCTAAGTCCTATCAAGACTCTATCGAGGGGGAGTTTGACCATGTGATAATGTTCATTCCTAGCGAGGCAATGGCTGCTTCAGCCTTCACTACTGATCCAAAACTAATGGACTACGCAATGAGCAAGAAAGTATTGATTGCAACTCCAGTAACTATGCTGGGCCTATTACGAACTGTGGCCCTTTACTGGAAACAGTATGAATTCAGCCAATCTGCTTCTTCAATTTATCATGAAACAGAGGAAATGTACAATCGTGTCCAAACAATGGTTGATCATATGATGACATTGGGAGGGCACCTAGACAAGGCTACAAAGTCATACAACAGAACTATGCGATCATATGAGTCACGTGTTCTTCCACAGGGAAGGAAATTGGATCAGTTGAAAGTTTCCGAGACTTTGGAGAAGCTGCCAGAATCAAAGGAAATTGATTCCAGACCAGAACCCATACTTGATGAAGATTAGCACTTCAGGAAGATGCATGGTCAATTGGGGTGCCGAAAAATACCATCCTGTGGTGTCCCTCCCAGAAAGATACACTGTACTAGACCTGAGCCAAGGTTTCTGGAGTCAACCCGAGACTGAGTTCAGTATCGGCAAATATGACGAAGTGAGGCCGAAATTGTACAATACGGATCTATTTGGAGGGGAGAGGAACGTGCACATGGGGATAGATATTGGAGGACCAGTGGGGACTCCTTGCATGGCATTCATGGACGGGGAGATCTCACACTTCGGATACAATTCGGCAGCCGGAGACTATGGGAACGTTGTCATTACCGAGCACGTGATCGGAGAAAATAGGGTTTGGGCATTGTACGGGCACCTCGATGCTGCATCGATAGAAGACAAGCGAGTCGGGCAGAGTATTCGTGCGGGAGATGTGATTGCATGGTTTGGGAAATTCGAGGAAAACGGGGGTTGGGAGCCGCACCTACATTTCCAACTATCGCTTATCGAACCGGTTACTCACGATATGCCAGGAGTGGTGTCGCCGAGGGACAGAGAGCAGGCGCTAAATGACTATCCGGATCCTAGGCTAGTTCTAGGCCAACTCTACTGAATTGAGGAAAGATGCGCCTTCAATGATTCTATTGCGGGCATCGCAGATGGATCCTCACCAGTGAGTAAAGCTAGTCCAATTGACACCCAATCGGTTACGTGAGCAGCGTATAGGAGCCTCTCCAGCAAGCTTTCACCATCACACTCAATGACCCATGAGGGAGAGGATACTATCTCGTCGAGCATCCACTCCATCCTTGCATGTGTCCTCGGATGCAGATCTTCGCATGAGAATAGCAATAATGCGCGGTTGCTGGAGGACTTACTAGTCCATGCCACAATCTCGTTGTGATTCATCTCGGGAACTTCAGTGGCGCCTGCGAAAATCGCCGAATTCTCATTCAGTTGGCAAGAAAAACGGTATGCTGCTGGACCCAGACAAGTAGGGGCGGCGATTCCGATCTCGCTCCCAACCAGGGATCGTGCCAATGTAGCGGCCATTCCAGAGTTAGTAGACAAGTCCGAATCCTCGGATACTTGAGACAGTCTACCAAGGATATCGGAAATCTCCTCTGAGGTTGGCCTTTGGAGAATCCCGAGTTCCCAGCATGCTGACAATTGGGTACCGAAGATGTGACCAAAAGCCGAACGTGGCATTTGTCCGGGAGGCACGTTGAGGCATACTGAATCCTCGGCTTCCGTGAGAATATCCTCCAACTCACCTCCGGAGCATATTCCGACAACGGTCCCACCCGCTGAAATTACCTCTCTGACGCCGTCAAGAGTCTCTTCCGTGTTTCCCGAATATGAGGTTGCAATTACGAGCCATTCTGGACCCCACCAACTAGGCACGCCATAGTCAGTCCAGACTACGAATGGCAGTCCTCCAGAATCATCTGAGAGGGCTTTCAAGAAACGGCCACCTGCACCTGAGCCCCCCATTCCCAGGCAAAGGACCCCGGCCCAGTCGGAGTCTTCGGAAATATGCAAGCTCGTGGACATCGAGGCCCGTAGATCGGCTACGAACTTCCTAGTGAATCCTGCCATGTCGCGAGGGTCTAACTCGGAAAGCAATTCTTCGAAATCGGGCTCACTCATTTTCCTCCTCCTTTGCCAGATACAGGTAGTGCCACCCATCTCCCATCTATGAAACCGATGCGTAATTCGGCCATCTCGCCGTCATCATCGTATGGGAATGCGACGGTTGTGACTTTGTAGTCGGATGGATCCATGAATTCAGCAGCAGAACTGTCGCGATTTAGGACCTGGACAGTGCACTGTTCGGCACGCGCACACACCACACTAGATGACTCCATGTCCCTCCATGTCGCTCCGGACCTCTCGAACCGGTCCACCTTCCTCAGAATCGGGCCGTCCTTCTGCCAGCTATCCACCAACCATAGTGATTTCTTGAATCTCACCACGTCGCCGATAGAGTAAGCAGGCTTTCTGTAACTAAGAGTGAGCCTCGTGACCTCCACGCCCTCATTGACTCCCACGACAGTTGAGCTCTCCTTGACCGAGCCACCGAATGATTTGGTGAGTTTCCGGCCCCATGTCCTTGCAAGGCTCTTGGAGCCCAGTTGGAGATCCCAACCACCAGTAACTGGGCCTTCTTTCGAGACGAAGAACATGGGATTTGGCTCCATCGACTCAAGCAACTCGTCCAATGTGGATCTGAGGCTGGATAGTTCTTCTTCGTTCAGTTTCCTCCCAGCAGACCTTAGTTGGACTGTTGCCTCGAAGTAGTCCCCATCCTTCCTTGTACAAGGGATACAGACCGCGTTGCTAGTCTGCAACAAGGGAGAGTGCGAATCATGGAATTCATAACCATCAATGGTTCCTGATACCTCGACATGCAATCTATTTGTTCTCTGGTCAATTTCCTGAACGGAAAAGTCCACTGCGACCTTCTTTGCCCTCTCCTCTAGTACCAAATTCTCCCTGATCCGAAGATCTGCGATGCCATCCCTGTCCATGGTGGACCAACCCCCTCTGATTTCGAATGAATCACACTTTGCGCAGCGGTTCTGCTGAATCGTGTCTGGCATCTTTGAGAGAGTCGTCCTCTTCCTGAGGCATGATTCGCATAGTCTGTCTGTGGATAACGGGGGGTCGGCTCCGCATGTGATGCAAAAGGCCCCTCCGGACATAAGATTACCAGTGCTTCGCCCAGCCGTCCCGTTAGAAGGCTTCCGAGAGTCTATGGAATCATCGCTCTGCATCTTGGACTGCTTTCTCGCCAATCCGCCTCTTGAGGTCGATTAGTGTGTAAATCCTGCTGAATGAATAGTATCCTAGTATGATAGACAACAGTGCATATGTAACTAGGGCGGCGGTTTCTCCGGTCAATTCATCCCCTCCTTGTCAATCTCCCTGTTCAACGACTCCAACTCGGACCTTAGATTGTAAATCGAATAGTTTAGCAAGACCAAGCCAATGAACAGGATCATGAATGAAATTGCGCCAAAACCCATCACTCGTCGTATTTCCGGAGAGACCCCGGTTTCCTCAGATTCCCTGAGGATAACTCCTGGATGCCTATTCCTCCAGATTGTGGTTGCCGCGGCGGTTATTGGGACAAGAATGAATCCAAACAAACCAACGGCAGCTAGTGTGTCTCTGGTTTCTTCCCCGTCGGGCTGGCTCCTTAGTGACATCACAAGGAACAAGGCGACGGATGTCAGGAGTGCGTATGTGTTTAGCCTAACATCACCCCAGTCCCAAGGCACCCCCCATTCGACGGAACCCCAGATGGGACCCGAGATCAGCACACCTAAGCCAAAAAGAAGGCCAAGTTCGGAGCCAACGACGACCATCGCCCAACCTCTTTCTGATCGCTTTACATACCATGAAACGGCACCAAGAAAAAGCAGGCAGAAGGACAGGAATGAGGACCATGCGAATGGTACGTGCCAGTATAGTATCCGATATGCTTCGGGCGAGTTCCATTGACTGGGGTCGACCAAAGGGGCTTGGAAGAATCCTAGAAGTGCCGTAATTGCAGCACATGAGAGTCCCAATCCGGTAATGATTACCGCAGAGTCTCTGTAATCGCTCACAGGTCTGCGGAAAACAACATAGTGATGAATGCTGTTGGTCAGTAATCTGGAATCAAGACTGCGGAGAGCCATACCAGTGCAGATATGATGCTAGCAACGATGCAAGTAACCAACGGTTCGTGAATAGAAAGTCCCCATGTCATACCGTTATCGATGATGGAGGAAAGTGCATCTGTCAATTCGAGGAAAGGCCAGACCATTACTACCAGCAGAAGTGGGGCAGGAGCAGCTGAAGACCTAGAGAGGTCGGAAACCAAGAGATGGAGGGCAGTGGATGCAATCGCCAAGTCCATCATGGCCAAGGCGGGTATCCACAACCACGTCAGTACCTCGGAGGAAACTTGGTCATCAACAGAACCGGAAAGCACGATCCAGGAAAGGTATGTTACTGGGATGGGGAGTAGGATCGAAGCCCCGGAAATTGAGAATGCGGGGCGTGCCATCGGCCCGGCTACAGCATCCCACCATCGCCCACAGTCAGACTCGGAAAGTCTGGATACCAGTGCGGGCGATGAGACCGATGCGATAAAAGATGGAGCGAGAACCAAAGCGGCGAGGAGTCGGCTATCATGAGACTTTAGGTCGTAATCCATCATCAAGGCATAAGAGAGAAGAATAGCAACAATTGCAGGAGTCGCCCTACCAACTGTTTCTATGGGATTTCGGAGCTCCATCCTAATCGACCAACGAATTAGAGATGAAATTGCTCGTTGCTCGTTTGATTCGATGGGTGCAGGCAATTCATAGGGTTTGCCGGATGATTCTCCCGTGGATTCACTCAGAAACCCGTCTTCAATTGTCAGTACTCTATCTGCACACGATGAGAGGTCTTTGTCATGGGTGGCCACCAATATTCCATGTTTCCGAGAAGATAGCCCCCTAATCCACCCCTTCAGTGTCTCCTTTGCGGAATCGTCTAGACCCTCGGATGGCTCGTCTAGAAGGACAACCCTAGGTGTCTGGCTGAGGGCTGCAGGGGCTAGGCCACACAATATGGATAGGCGACGCCTTAGCCCACCAGACAGGTGTGCGACGCGATCTTCGGACCTATGGCGGAGTCCCCAGTGCCCCAATAAATCGTAAATTTGCTCTTCATTGGAGGAAATTCCTGCGACGGAAAGGGATACTTCCAGTCTCTCTGAAACTGTCTCATCTCCAGATATTCCCCCCTTCTGTAGAGTCAGGCCCATAGGAGGTGGTGGGTTTCTGCGACCATCCGAGTCTCTAACCAGTATCGATTTTCCCCCCTCGTGCCAGATTATTTCGCCTGACCTCAATGGCAAGATTCCAGCGAATGCCTCTATCAGTGTCGTCTTTCCAGACCCATTGTCACCCATAACTGAAACTACCTCTCCGGGCCCTAGGTTAACAGATGCCTCTTCCAATACCTTGGATAGCCCTCTGTGCACTTCTATCCCCTTTACTTGGGCCAGTGGAGAAAGGGACATATTGTGTCGGCAGAGGACTGTCATATTGAGTGTTCCATAACTACGAATCCCTCTTTAGAGCAAACATGTGGGACCAATCAATGACCAGAGACATCGACTTTCTCTGGAGTCATCTAGAGGCGATTGACTTTCTCTGGATTGCGATTCTCTTTTTGGTTGCAATCGGGCCGTTGGTTTACGCCAGTTGGAAAGAAGATAGTTTGGCTCTTGCGATGGTTCTTTCACTCCTTCTAGTCCATTTTGTCCAGTTCTTCTTGACGACCATGCAACACGAGTTGTTTGATTTCTTCCCTGTCGACATTTTCGGTTTGATACCTGTTTTGTCCGGAGAGCCTTCTCATTTCCATCGGATGTTTACTTCGGCATGGTTGCATGGCGACTTTATCCATGTTCTTGGGAACATCCTCGTAATAGCTTTGGCTGGAGTGCCGCTCGAGCAGAGGCTGGGTCCGAAAAGATGGGTTGCTGTGTACATAGCGGGGTTCCTTGGAGGGAACATTGCATGGGTCTTGTCCCATCCAGATTCATATTCCCCAGCGATTGGTGCTAGTGGGGCTGCATTCGGACTTCTAGGGGCTTACTTGGCCTGCTGGCCGGATGACAAGATCGAGTTTCCCCTACTTTTTCTAATCCGGGCTTGGCCCGTGTGGCTAATTGCATTCATCCGACTAGGACTGGAGATTTTCCATATGTACTCGATTCAGAGTGGCACGGCGGGAGAAACCAACATAGCCCACATGGCACATGTGGGTGGATTCTTCCTGGCCTACATCGTCGCGAGACCGATCGCAAAGGGAGCCCCCAGCCCGATTGGCGAGATTGGCACTTCGGGAGACGTATCTTCACTGGCACGGGACATCAGAAAGCAGGCTACTGCTAGGATGGGAGGATTACAGAGCGACCCTTGGGATACTGCAGGAAAAAGGCTGGAAGGAAGGCCTGCAAGGATTCTGACTAGATTGAGGGAGGAGGGGGACGAGCTAGAGACTAGGAGAGCCTGGCTAGAAGAATTGGCTGAGCACACAATCTGTCCGATTTGTGATGGAGAAATCGTCGCTATCGATGACAGAGGCGTATGCAGATTGAATTGCTCCTTGTCCCCGGGACACATCAAGTGGCCATAAATGGCAATTTGGCAGGCACGTACAGGTTGTAGTTATACAGGTCTTGACTTTGGCTCTCTTAGAGAGCCATGGTCAGAGGTCGAGGAAAGTCACTCTCATTTGCCATCGCGATTCTAGTTTTCTTGCTTGATGTCCCCATAGGGGCTGCTCATGTTCCTACTGTAGAAGATTCTGATTTTTCAGTGTTAATTGGCAGCGAAGAACCAACCATTCCACCATTGATTTGCGAGGAAGAAGGATGTCAGAAAGATCGAAATCCGACTCACACCCCTCTCGATTCGAGCCCTCCAGCAATGGAATTTGGGTGGTGGCATGATTTCTGGTCCGACTCGGACTCCAATGGATTCGATGACAGGCTCCAACTTATCGTAGCAGGTGAGAGGGAGTCAGTCTCACTAACTTCAATCGTTGGGGCTGATGGAAGAGACACCGTAGCGATAATTGTCCACTATGCATGGCATCCGGGGGAAACGGATATCGATTCATTGAGGGATAGTATCGAGGAACATGGCTGGGAAAATGAAGGATCTTGGTTCATGGTAATGGACCACTTAGATGCTATTGTTCTAGATCACGTTCCAGTTAGTTCCCTTATCGACATATGGCTCCTAGATGGGGTTGTCCTTGTTGAGGAGCAGAGTGTCATTGTACCCTATCTGGACAAGGCGACTAAAGGATCCAAGATTAGGACCTCGGGAGTCTATGACGAGGCTTTGAGGGGCCTTGGTTACCATGGTTCTGGCAAAGTAATCGCGATTCTTGACACCGGAGTAGACAATGAGCATTTCTCACTTGACGATTTCTCGGACAATAACAAGGACAACACAAAGGATCCCGATGACATAGAGGACCCGAAATGGGTTGGAGGATGCGATGCAACTGGAGTAGGGCAATCAGGATGCAATGATGAGGACCCCGATGATGGGGACGGGCATGGAACCCATGTAGCCGGGATAGCACTCGGAACTGGAGATTCTAGCCGAGTCAATCAGGGTTACTCCCCTGGCTCTTATCTAGTCGACGTGAAAGTCATGGAGGACTATGGCGGGGGGAACTCCCAATCTATTCTTGCCGGTATTCAGTGGGCCATCAACAACAAAGACACTGATTGGGGCAATAATGCATCAAGCAGGGGTATCCACGTACTTTCGATGTCCTTCGGCAGGGCTAGCTCTGCAGTTGGCGACAGTAACGAAGACGGGTCATCGGCAGAGGGAAATCTTGTCAATCAGGCCTCAGAGAATGGTTTGGTCTGTGTGGCAGCAATTGGAAATGATGGGGCCAACAATGTAAACTCCGTCGGCGCGGCAGACACCTCAATCACCGTCGGATGGCTAGATGACAAGAATACGATCGATCGTAGTGATGACTCGATTAGCTCAAACTCCAACTACGGTCCGAGGACCGATGACGATGACGGAGACTCATGGGATGAAATGAAACCATGGGTTGTGGCGCCTGGATCGAACATCAACTCCGCACAGCATGCCGAATCATCTGGAATTATCCCTGGTTCTGAAGTAAACAGGGCCAGCGATGACTACACCCAGTTATCTGGATCTAGCATGTCAACACCTGCTGTGGCTGGGCTTGTAGCGATAATGCTAGAGATCGGCGAAATGCGAAAGATGCCGTTCATGGATGAGGACGAGCCCGGAATAGAAAGGTATGAGGCGATAAGGAGTTACCTTGCAAGTGGTTCTGAGTTCAGGAATGAATGGTCCGTGGATGAGACGTGGCAAGACAATAACTGGAACACCAGATATGGTTTTGGAATAATTGATGGTGGCGAGATCGCCAGTGAGATGTTCGACAGTACCGGCGGCGGTGGTGGCGGAGGTGGCGGGGAGAACCAGACCGCGGGCCCCGGAGCAAACCAAGATGGGCATTGGGTTGAGATAGAGAGCCCTTCATCATACTCTTGGCTGGTAGAAGGGAAAGAGTACAACCTGAGGGGCCATATCAACGAGCATGGAGAGGACAATGGAACTATCGAGGAAGTGGTCGTAAGGGTAGAGATGGAATTCAGAGAGTCATCAGACACCCCCAAGCAGAGAACTGTGCTGGTAAACTGGTCGAACCCTACTGGAATTGCCAACTGGACGTCACCCTTCGAAGTTCCAGACCTGCCTGATGAATTTACCGATGTCTCAATCACTGGAATGGTTGCGGCGCGAAATGACATAGGAAGATGGAGCAATACGACTGAGCATTTCTTCCCAGTAGGGAGGGTCAACATCACACTAGAAGGTCCCAGTGGCCAAGGCGAATTGGAAGGGACGGTGGAGGTTCATGGCCTGTTCCATTCAATTGGCAATGCCACAATTCAATGGAGGCTAGACAGCGAGGAGTGGCAGAATGGGCCATACTACCATGATGGCGAGTGGACAATTGAGGACCAAAGGGGCATGAGGCATGCAACTTCTCGATATCAGGGCGATGGTAGTATCGATCCTGACTACCAGGGTCACGCATATTGCGTGCACATGTTCAAATCGGCTCAGAATTCAGGGAATAGCGTCGACTGTCAAGATGATGACGATGGATGGGTTCCCTGGAGTTTCAACTGGGACACGACCCAGCACAAGGACGAAGAGTACAGGATATCGGTGAGGGTTGTTAGCGCAGTTGGAGTTGCTTCTGAAGAGATCAGGAGAGTTGTCAGAGTTGACAACATTGACCCTATGCCAGACTTGGTTTTTGTTAGTAAATCAATTTCGATCCAGGAATTTGGCATTCCAATGCAGGAATCATACGTTAACACATTCTTGGAAGTCAGGGCAACGATTAGGAATTCAGGCGACCAAGCCGCGACTGACGTGGGGATAATTCTGGAAGAATGGGGAGAGAGAAGGGACGAATATGTGATTTCGAACATAGATACCGGTCAGTTCGTTGAAGTCGTACTGTATTGGAACCCTATGGATTCAGGAGATGCTCTGCTATCCATATCCATCGATCCTCTGAATTCAATTCAAGAGTTGGATGACAACAACAACCAGCTCGAAGGGACCTTCTCTGTTGTCCCGAGACCCCCTGGAGTCGATCTTGCGATTCGGGCAGGATCAATTTCAGCAGCGACAGTATCTAGTCCGATCCCCAGACCTGCCGAGTCTGCAGTCATACAAGCAAGAGTGGATAATCTGGGTTCGCAGGATGCAGTCGGAGTCTCGGGGACTCTAGAAATAATGACCGACAGAGGTTGGGAATTGATTGGAAATTCAACTATTCCATTAGTTCTGGGCGGCTCTCACTCGATCATTTCTTTTCCCTTTTCACCTAACATCTCGGGTCCACTGGATGTTAGAGTTAGTGTCATTTTGGAAAGCGGAGGAGACAACGACTGGTCCAACAATGAACGCAGCAAAACCATTCTTGTCGATAGTACGACCTTGTCAGGACCAAGAGATGCAAGCCTAAATCCTGGCGAGATCCCTCTCGCAATTGTTAGTTTAGACAGCGAAGAGGGTGACGATCTGCTAATTGGTGAGAAGGATGGGTCTCTGTTTATGTACAAAATAACTGAGAGTAAATCGTTAATTGAATGCAATAACGTGATTGAGGAAAGATGGTCTGGAGATATTGCAATAATCGGCACGGATGAGGGTTTTGCCCACATTGTTTGGACGAGGAGATTTATGGGGCCAAACTGGTTCCTAATGCAGACCCTGAGTTACTCCACCATCGACTCGAGTTGTAGAATTGCGCCCCCTCAAGACCTTCTCCCTGGGATCCCTCTTTCCGATGGAAAGTATTGGGGCATAGACATGGACATTAGGGACTCAGAGATTCTTGTTTCTGGATATCATAGAGACGTTTTCAGCGGAGGTAGCCTAGAAGACGAGACTAACATCTTCCTTCTTCATTCTGAAAGCCCCCTGTCCTCTGACGACTGGAGTCTGCAAACTGGAATAATTCGAGACATCGATGCTGATCCTTCTCAGATTGATTCGGTTTCGATAGAATTTGGCCACGATGAGGCACATATCCTTTACCAGACAATCAGAAATGACACCACGGGAAAGGACCGGCTTGGAGTTTGGTACTCACATGGAAAGATAGGCCAGGAAACATGGGCTTATCGGAAGGCAGTTGGTGATAGGTCGGCCCTCCCAATGCTGACAGTGCTCGAAGATGATGATGGAGATACTTTAGTATCACTATGGAGGGAAGGGGACCCTCAGGACTCCGAGCTTGTCGTATTTGTGACAGATTCAAATTTTAGGACTAATGGCGGAATGGAAACGAGAATTCCAGCGAGAGGAATGGCAGGAATCGGGCTGGTAGAGTCCGAGAGGGGGATTCAAGTCATATTTGACCGAGTTGGGGCAAGTGGGCCCCAATTGGAGTATGGCCTAATCGACGTTGATGATGGTTGGATAGGTCTATCGGACACTCTGGTCAGAGGCCAATACAAGTCGATGGACAGGTCAGAAGATTCTGGAGAGACAATGATGATTGTCTCGGCATCTGACGGACGCTGGCAAATTCGAACCCTGATAGATGACGGCTCATCCACTCGCGGAGGGAGTCTGTCCGACCAACTGAGATCATCCCTCGGATTGGATAAAGAGAGTTTCGAGATTCTTGTAATTGGTGTCGCATTGGCAGTCCTGATACTTGGAATGGTGACCTTAGTCGGACTTTCAGCCCAGGGAGTCAGATGGGTAGGGAGGAGAGGTTCGATTGACAAGGATTCTAGCGTGGTCATGGAGGATGACGTGGTTGATCTAATTGGGGGGACTGATTTCTCGATCGGCTCTGACGAGGTCGAAATAGTCCCAGATATGGGTGATGAAGTCCCCTTAAGCGGGCGTCACAGCAGGAGAGCAAGGAGGGAAAGGAGGAATCCCGAGGGTGATGAATTACTAGGAAGCGATGGTTCCGAAACCATTGAGGCGCCATTGGAAATTCCTATTCCGGGAATCCCCCTGGCACCTCAAATCGCGGACCGGGTTACGTGCTCAGTATGCGGGAGCAGGTTCGCGACGGAACCGGGGGCTAAGTCAACAAAATGCCCAGTTTGCGGATCGAAAATTGATCTCTGAGGTTTGGGGATGGTCACAATTCTACTCGCTTCGGCCTCCGAAAGGAGAAGGGCTATGATGGCAGAGTTCTCCGAATCTGTTGGAGTGGATGTACTATTCAGAGTTCTGAAGGAGCCTGAACCTGAACCTTCGGTGAATATTGAGGTTAATTTTCAGGTTGAAACAACATGCATGCATAAGGCTAATTCTGCTGTCTTGGAATTTGGTTCTATGGAGGGCAGTAGAGCAGAAATCATGGTGGTTTCTGACACACTCGTGGAGGATCCCGACGACAATCGAGTCGCTTTGGGGAAACCGGAGGACAAGATTGGAGCGGCTTCGACCCTGATTAGACTCTCTGGAAGGAGGCACAAAGTTTGGTCTTCCACTGCAGTAATCTCAAGAAATGGGTCTGGATTGGATATTGGTTCAGGTTGGAGGGCTAATGTCTGGACGGATTTCGCAATAGTTGAATTTGACGAAATAGGAATGAATGAAATGGAGGAACTGATAGGAAGTGAATCATGGATTGGCAAGGCTGGTGGATATGATTTGGCCGGAAACGCTAGTACGTTTTCAAGATTAATCGAGGGCGAAGAAGTTACTGTTCTTGGGTTCTCAGCTCGTGGTTTCAAGGAAATCAGGAGGCTTTTGCCCTAAACAAATGTGACTTCACCGAAATTCAAAACGAAATCACGCTGAATCTCGTCGAACCATTCAAGCATTGACGAGTCAAAACGGACAGTGCAAATCTCATCATCGTGCAGCAAGTCGTCTTGAATTCCCTTCAGGGTCCCGGGGGCGGCTCCACAGGAAACACATGCTCCATCCAGATCGATGACTAGGGAAAGTGCCCGACTCCCGTCGCTTCTTACTTCTACTTCCCCTCTAGAGGCCACAAGGGACCCGCCATGCCCGTCCAAAGCTGCCCTAACGGGGCCGAGTCTTGCCATCAGCGCGGGAACCAGTGATTCGTCTGCAGACTCGAATAGGTCAATGATGGACAACGAAAGAAGTCTAGAAGTCTCGATTGGATCGGATTCTTCCGAAATGCGACGTTCGGCCTCTTTCTGAATGGCCTCGCTAATCTGGTATCGATATGCGTCCTCGAGGTTTTCTTGCATGCCTTTATCGCCATCCTCGCTCATGAATTGTGAGAGTGAGGGAGCCATTATAGGGTCATCTAAGGAAGGAAGGAATTGAATAGTCAACTAGGTCCGGTAAAAATGAGGGTGAGTTTGAAATGCCACTATTAGAAATCAAAGACCTGCATGCTGGCATTGATGGGAATGAAATCCTAAAGGGGATCAATCTGAAAATTGGACCTGGAGAAATTCATGCGATTATGGGGCGAAACGGCAGTGGGAAAACTACAACTGCGAATGTCATCATGGGCCATCCTGACTTTGATGTAGAGTCTGGAGATGTTTTACTTGAGGGTGAAAGCCTATTGGAATTGGAATCATGGGAGAGGGCTCGAAAGGGGGTATTCCTTTCATTCCAGTACCCACAAGCGGTTCCTGGCCTCCAGGTTGGAAATTTCCTCAGGAAGTCTGTTGCCAGCATCAGAGGTGAGGAGGAGGCAAAGGGTTCTGCCTTCAGAGAGAAGTTGACGAAGGCAATGGAGGCCCTCGATATCCCGCGTACTTTCATGTCAAGATATGTCAATGATGGTTTCAGCGGCGGCGAGAAGAAGCGCTTTGAAATTCTACAGATGATGTTACTGAGGCCACGCCTTGCGGTCCTCGATGAGACCGACAGTGGCTTGGACATAGATGGAATCAGAACAGTAGCAGAAGGAGTCAATGCTGCCATCAGAGGAACCGACTCTGGGGCATTGATAATTACTCACTACTCTAGAATTCTAGAACATGTTCGGCCCGATATGGTTCATGTCCTATTAGATGGAAAGATTGTATCCTCAGGAGGACCGGAATTGGCTACAAAACTTGAAGAGAAGGGTTACGAATGGCTGAAGTAAGAATGAGGTGCTGAGATGGAGGAAAACAGTGATGCGCGGGGAGCAGTCGGAGAATACAAGGCTGGATGGCATGATCCTGAGAACTCAACCATTAGATTCGACTTTGGCCTTTCGGAGGAAGTAGTCAGAGAAATTTCCAGCCTAAAGAAAGAGCCTGGGTGGATGACTGAGATTCGAGTAAAGGCGTTCAAACACTTCTCTAAGAGGCCAATGCCGACATGGGGCAACATGTCGATGTTGGAGGAGATTGACTTCGACAATATCTGCTACTTTCTGAGATCATCTGATTCAACCAAGAATGACTGGGATGATGTGCCGGATGACATCAGAAATACATTCGAAAGGCTTGGAATACCAGAAGCAGAGCAGAAGTGGTTGTCAGGAGTATCGGCTCAATACGAGTCAGAAACAGTATACCACAGCATCCGTGAGGACTTGGAAAGGCAAGGGGTAATTTTCCTAGACATGGACAGCGGACTGAGGGAATATCCCGAGATCGT